>ERZ1048686.2050-NODE-2050-length-14450-cov-4.773324_pt1 | contig 14450 bp, 11 predicted proteins | sample MGYA00383099_ERZ1048686 | MGnify/ENA primary metagenome ERZ1048686 (study PRJEB29581, sample SAMEA5548369) | metagenome | biome: marine; feature: coastal; material: water | depth 25 m | study: Short-term variability in the microbial, nano- and picoplankton... | reverse complement strand
CATCCATTGAAATCATGACCTTATTGGATAACCTTCCCGAGGAAGGAAACACCATTATTTTGGTTACCCATGAAGAGGAAATTGCGCAACACGCAAAAAAAATTATACGCCTACGCGATGGTTTAATTGAATAAGCTAACATTTTAGATTTTATCAAACTGCACCCATAATTCAGATCCCAATCGAGCTGGGATACTGCGCTTGCATTCATCCATTTTAGTGTTAAACCTGCCTGAAAAAAGAGTTTTATATTCTTTTTGAGTTCCTCCAAACGGAGGTCCATCCGGAAATGCTCTGTTAAACATAAGTCCTACAATTTTGCCTCCTTTGTTTAACAATTGATGCATCTTATGTACGTATTTACTGCGCAAAGCAGGGTCTATGGCGCAAAAGAATGTTTGCTCAATCACCACATCAAAATTACCCGAAAACTCAAAAAAGTCACCCAATTCTACATGGATACTATCGTTTTTTGCGAAACGACTTTGGAGCGTACTTACCAGCTCTTCAGAAATATCTATTAATGTAATATTGGTAAATCCCAGCTGAATTAGAGCTTCAGCTTCATGGGCATTTCCACAACCGGGAATCAAAATTTTTGCATCTTTGTTCCGCTGTGACGCAAAATATGCAACAATGGCTGGAGAGGCCTCTCCAAGGTCCCATCCTGTTTTACCACTAATATATCTGTTGTTCCAATAAGTGGAGCCTAGCTCTGCTTTTGGCATTTTTTTTCCCAGTGATACGTAAGTAAATTATTTACTGGTTTTTTTATGATTTCTCCCACAGTGATTCCTTGCTTTTCGCAAGCCACTTTTAAGATATCTTGGAAATGCACTGCCAATGAACCCACGAAGTGAACGGGTACCTCTCGGTAATTTTCATACTTTGATATATGAATATTTATGAAGGTAGTAAACCCCTCAAATAAAAGGTTTTTAACCCATGGATGGTCCACATGTCTGCCTAAAAATTTCATAAACCCTGCGAGATAAACATTGGCATTGGGTTTTTGATAGATAGACGTAAAGATATCTTCTTTGGTGTAATTAAACTCTTTCTCAAATGCCTCGTGAATTTCTGTAGGTAATTCCTTGTACAGGTAACGCGTAAGCAATTCTTTTCCATAGTATGACCCACTGGCCTCATCTCCTAAGATATAGCTTAAAGAAGGGACTGCTTCGTGCACCTCTTTGCCATCGTAGTAGCAAGAGTTACTTCCTGTACCAAGAATACAGCTAATTCCAATATCATCGCCACAGGTAGCGTAAACTGCACCTAATAAATCGTGATCCACGGTGAGTTCCGCATTTACAAAAATTTCTGCTAATGCCTCTTTAACCACATTTTGCATCTCTACACTGCTCACTCCAGCACCAAAAAAATACAATTCCTCTACAGATGGCGCAATGGCACATAGCTCAGCGTTTTTTCGTATTTCGGTTACAATATTCTCCGATGTTCTAAAATAGGGGTTAAACCCAATCGTACTAAATTTCCCATCTTCTTTTCCTGATTGGCTTACTAGCCAATCACACTTGGTACTCCCACTATCTGCAACTAATAACATCTTCTCTTTTTTTCCTTTTCTTTTTTTTAACGCCTGCGAATATAATTCTATCATACAGGCTTATAATAATATATCTATAATCAACCTCTAATCTCGCTTTTATAAAGGCCTATACTCAAAATTTCGTACAATTACTTCTTGTTCATTTCCATCGGTAGGTCTCTGATTTACCCATGGTAGAATCCAAAAATTGATTCTTGCATTGGTCTCAGGACCCGGCTTAGGAATAATAATAGGATCTGATTCATTCCCACCTTCCTCTTTTATTCGAGCTGGATTATTCAGATCAAATTTCCAAGTGCCCAATACTTCTCCGGAACCATAAGTGTCTCCAGCATAACTAACCCAAGATATTAACGTATCCGTCCAGGTAAATGCATGGGTATGAACGCCTCTTAGTTTCCCTAAACCATATTCAGGTCTATATGCTCTCTCGGGAAAAACAGTTCCAAAATTAATGGGCTGAACGCCATATTGTAAGGTTCGCAGGTCTGATAAATCACCCCATCGACTAAATTCAATATCCACTTCTGAGTTTGCGGCTTCTTGAAATGAATTATTATCCCAAGTAAATAAACCTAGAACAATATTTTCTGGAATACTTTCTAAATCAGCTTCCAATGTAAAGATATAGGTTCCGTAACCCATCACCTCATCGGAGATCACCTCTGTACTCATCCATTTATTATCGCGATTCACAATTTTCATATGAAGGTATCCATTCACATCTACAGTGATATCATCTTCATGACCAGAGAACCAATTTGGTCCAGGCCCCCATTGTTTATCTTCATAAATCTTTACCTTCCAATCTTTACCAGCAAAACGAATACTGTCTCCCACTCGCGCCGATCTATCCACATTAACAAGTTCCTTTTTTGGAGGATCTGATTGCTTGCAAGCAAAGCCTGCAAAAATGAGTATACCAATGAAGGCAATTACAACTGATATCTTTTTATTCATTCGTTTTACGATGCACTATTTTTTTACTTAGGTTCCCTACTGAAACCACATATTCTCCATCTTCTGTAACCCAAGTTAAATCCTTGCCTATGAACGCCAACTCTTGGGCATTAATAGCAAACTTAAATTCTTTAGTTTCGTCGGGTTTAATACTCATCTTTTTAAACGCTCTGAGCCTTTTTACACTCGGTGTAATACTGGCCACTTGATCTGAAACAAATACCAGTACGGTTTCTTTTCCAGCTTGGCTTCCTGTATTTTTTACGTTCACCGTAATGTGCAACTCGTCTTTTTGGTTAAACGTATCCTTGCTAACTTTTAAATTAGAATATTCATAGTTGGTGTAAGACATTCCATGACCAAATTCCCATTGAGGATTAAACGCGTTCTCGCTAAAATCTGTATCCAATAAATCTGTGTACTTATGGTCGTAAGCGAGTAAGGTATTGGTATACCTTGGGTAGGTAATGGGTAGTTTTCCTGAAGGGTTTACTTGCCCATAAATGATATCTGCCAAAGCGTCTGTGCCATTTTCAGAGGGCTGATAGGCCATTAAAATAGCTTGGCAAAGCGGTTCAATTTCTCGGACAATCCTAGGCCTATTTTCCACTAAGACTAAAACAATGGGTTTGCCTGTTTTGGAAAGTTCTTTCACCAAGGCAACCTGCGCTTTTTCTATATCTAAGGAATGTATATCGCCGGGTTTTTCGGTGGATGGTTTTTCACCAAGGCAAACCACAATAACATCGGACTCATTGCTTTTTTGTACCGCCGCTTCAATATCTATAATTGAATTGAGCCCTGAACCTTCTGCAAAAGAAACTTGTCCCCCTTTATATTGGAGTGCTTCATAAATGGTTCGTTTTGACTCGTCGTTCCATTTAGGATCTGTCCCTTGCCAGGTTCTGGTCCAAGCACCATTCACATTGGTTAATGAATTTGCCGTTGGTCCGCTTACTAGAATTTTTTGTGTTTTATTCAAAGGCAAGATATTTCCCTCATTTTTCAAAAGAGTAATGGATTCTGCTGCTGTTTCATAACTTATTTGAATAAAACTATCGGAGGCAACCAATGGATAGCTATGTGAGCTTGGTGAAAAAGGAGTTTTAAAAAGCCCCAGTTTCTTTTTCATGGTTAAAATTCTGCTCACCGCCTCATCAATTCTTTTCATTGGAATCTCTCCCTCATTCACGAGCTCAAGTAATAAATCAGAAAAACGATAATCATTGGGAACCATGCTCATATCAATTCCTGCATTCACGGCCAATTTTACCGCTTCTTTGAGTGTGCTGGCTATTCTATGGGGATGCTCCAGTTTCATGATATCCTCCCAATCGGTAACGGCTACGCCCTGAAAACCGAGTTCGTCTCTAAGCAGGGTGGTTAAAATTTCTTTATCTGCATGAACCGGTATTCCATTAATGTCACCGGAATTAACCATAAGGCTAAGCGCACCTTCTTTTATGGCCGCTTCAAAAGTGGGCAAAAAGTACTCTCGCAGCTGACGTTCCGGAATGTAGGTGGTTGTTCGGTCTTTTCCGCTAAAGGGAATGCTGTACCCTAAGAAATGCTTTAAACAGGCTGCAACCTTCTCTGGGTTGGCTGCATTGCTTCCCTGGTAGCCCTGAATGGCCGCTAAGCCCATTTGCTTACATAGGTATACATCTTCTCCATAGGTCTCAAAAACACGGCTCCAGAGGGGCTGTCTTGCCACATCTAAAACGGGTGAAAAATTCCATGGTATTCCACAGGCACGCGTTTCGTAAGCAGTTACAGAAGCTCCTTTATAAACCAAACTTGGATTAAATGTGGCTGCTTGTGCCAACGGTTGTGGCAGTAAGGTACCATTGGTTAAATATCCGGCACCATGGATGGCGTCTACCCCATACAAAACAGGAACATTTAAACGGGTTTGATTGGTGGCCATATTTTGAATGGTCTGCACAATCGTATTCCAATGCTCCTGAGAGTAAGCATGGCTTCCTGCATTTAAGATGGAACCCACTCCATATTCTACAATGGCCTTTTTTAACTTTTCTATATCCAGCTCATGCGGCTCCACCAAAGAATATACTTTCCCTTTGGAAACTACATCTATGTTTAATTGTGTCATTTGGCCCACTTTCTCTTTCAAGGTCATTTTTGAAAGCAATTCTGATATAGAAATATCTGATTTGGCCGGTGGTTGTTTTCTGGTTAGAGAGCAGCATACCAATAAAAGAGCTAAACTTGTTAGCACTGTTAATTTTCTTTGAATCATTTGCTTAGGTTTTTATAGATAATGCGTCCCCATAGTGATGGATTTAAGTGAAAGCCTTCTGCTCCACTGCTATTCCATCTCAGTTGCTGATTTCTTCCAGAATTGGTTCCTTTGTCCAAGGCCAATTCTAAACCGTAGGTTTGATTTAATAAAAATGCGTCTCCTTCAAAATATGCGATGGGCACTTTAGCCTCAAATTGATACCCCGTGTTAGTAAGGGAGACTTGTATTTCTGAACCCTTAATTTCTCTCTTTTTTCTAAAATCCCAAACCATGGGGCTATTGGACATTCTCAATCCGACTTGCTGATCGGAGTATAGAAACATCTTGCGCTTAGCGCTCGCATCCGTACTAGTACTAAAAGCCATTTCGAAACAATCGCCGTTCCAAATATCCACGCCATTTTTACTATTTTGTAGGGGCGTATCATCGTTTACTTCCCCTGAGATATAGAAGAACTCGTCGCTCTTCATCAATTTAACCGAATTGCCTTCGAGGTCAATACTTGTAGCATTGCTCCATTCTTTCTCCTCTAATTTTCCATCTACCGCTATATCCAATGAAGATTTGTGAGTGCAGGCATATGTTTTCTTTAAAGAACCTTTAAATGGAACAATTTTTATATCATCCATGTATACATCTCCGCCCGCTTCAAACTGAATAAGCATTTGTTTGATATTGGAAGCATCTGCATCGAACTCTTCCCATGAAAAGGAGGAAAGGGGCAGTGTAACTGTAGCCCAATTCTCATTATTGATATATTTAATATTATTGGAAGACATTCCTAACCAAGCTTGTGAACTTGAATAATCCTCGAGACAAACAGCCAATGGTAGAGATTTAATCTTACCCTCCTTTACAAATACCTTAATTTGAATGGCTGCTTTATCCAAGATACGTTCCAGGTTTTTACCCGACCACGCGTCCCAACCAACTCCCATTCCAACCCAATCGCAACCGCCTTCTTTTTTATCCCATTTCAGGTGAATGCCTGTTTCTCCTGAAAACTTAATATCCTTGCTATTAGCAATCTGAATACACTTTGCATTTTCAGTAAACCAAACCTCAGAACTTAACCCTTCATCCAATATGTTTAAGGCATAAAACTCGTTAATATTTGGCATTTCGGGCGTAGAGGATTTTTCTTCCCATAAGCCGGCATGCTTAAAATTTACACATGAAGTTAGTAGGCAAATGATGCCAATGTATATAATCCTCATGTTCATTTATAGTTTTAATGCTTCGTCTTTAGTGAAAATGATGTAATCCATAAGCGTTCTTGAATACCCTGTTTTTGGATCTGCTAAAAACAAGCAAGAAAGCGTGTGTAGCTTATCTGGATTGCGTACTCCATTTCCCTTAGGAGTAGATGGTGCACCATTTGTTAAACTTTTTAAGTCTTCATATTTAATAGATACAACTTGCCAGCCTTCATCTAGACCTTTAAGTTCAAGGGAATACATATCCTCATTGTCTTCATTAAAAGTCCCATTGCCGTTTTCGTCTTCTTTAAATTGAAATAAAACAATGCTATTGGTAATTCCCTTTGGCGTATTTAATAGCACATTAAAATAAGTGGAACTAGCACTATTGCCTAAATCAAAACCTGAGGCTCCGTAAGCCGTTGCCGGGAAATCTATATAGCCAATTAAATAATCAAAATCCACTTCACCAGCCATATCGTAGTAAAATTTACCTTGTGGAACAATACCTGTATCTACCCTTACAAAAGACATGTCTCCACCAGCCTGTTTGAAGATAGTCCAATCTGGATTATTAGGTGCTTCAAAATCTGCTACTACCTTTCCTGTTGGAGTTCTTATGCCATCGACCGTTACCAAAAGATCATATGTTGAACCATTTGATCCTTGTGAAGTATCGTTTTTTAGAAATAATTCCACATTACAAGGGCCGGTGCTAAATGATGGGAATTGAGTTGTTGTTCCGTCCCATACTGCATTGGACACATCCAATATATTCGATCTTCCGTTAATTATTTTAGTAGCACCTGTATTCGTGCTATTAATTGTAATTACCCAATCTGAAATTGCTGAAAAGCGCGCGGTAAATTGCACGGCTTCTCCAGCGGAGAAATCTACGTTTGTTCGGTCTGCCTTAAATTCTTCTAACAATGAAAAAGCGCCGTAGATATCATTTAAATCTGGTCCTTCATTATTCTTTTCTCTTTTGCATGAAGCAATACTTAATCCTAAGACAATGAGCATGCTTAGCAAGCTTGCTCCTATTTGTAAAACTCTAACTCTTTTTTGTACTCTCATATTTAAAACATTAAACTATAAACAATCGCAAACTGACTCATATCATACGCTTCATTTGCATTTTTGGTATCTTTCCAACTCATTTTTTGCCAAACAACGTTTAGCTTATTCTTTTCGCTAAAACTGTAGCGAAAGCCCAGAACGACCATGGTCTCAGACAAATCTGTTTCGAAGGGCTGAAAATCGATCACTTCGGTAAAGTCATTTCTCATGCTCATTAGCTCGTTTCCTTTGGAAGAAACCACTCTGAAATTAAACAATAAATCTAAATCTTTAATCAAACCTACCTTGGCACCAATATCCATGATTGAATTATTCAAATCAACATCGGCCTGAGTAAACTCTGTAGTTCTTTTGGTGCTCCCTTGGGTATATGCAAAACTAACTTCGAGAGGTTTTTCGTAGTTGGCCATGATTTTATTAAACCTCATGGTACCGTTTAAGGCTATCTGGTTAAAGGTTCTCAGGTCATCTGTTCCTTGACCCACTACCTCGCTAAGCATACGGTAGGTAGCGCCAATATTGTATGCTTCATTTTTACTCGCTTGCTCAATACCAAAACTCAATCCTTTTCGATTTGGCGTGGCTTTTCCGTAAGGTTGTATATTTTGATAAGAGGGCATGTACCCATCTAAATCTGGGTTAAAGCTGAGTTGGTATAAGGAAACATCCTGAAGAAGATCGATGCTACTGATGTGGCGAATTAACTGATCGTTTCCATACTGTGTATACATTCGGTTTTGACCCTGAAAATTAACTCTCTTTGTTTGAGCACCTACACTTCTAAATTGAGGACCAACATTGATGTAGTTCATCTTAAAGGTGGTATTGGTCTTCTTTATTCCCCCTTTAAAATCGATGTCATAAAAATAATCTCTTAAGGCTGGTACACTTGCATTATTAATTTCATACATCTCGGAAACACCACTTTCTGAGGCCAATTGTAAATCAACTCCTTTGATGCTGTGGTTAAACTTTGTGGTTCCTGTAATTACCGGATTGTGAAACTGTCTTATCGAACGTGATGTTCCTGCAATGTCCATTAAGTCGATGTAGTTTGCCCCGAGGGTCATGGTTTTACTTTGGACTAAATTTACATTACCACCAAAAAATATGCGATCGCTTTGCTGATTAAAATCACTTGCTCTATTTCTACTCGCAAAGACATTCACATTCAACTCTTCTGCATTTTTATCGAACTCTAAACTAAAATCCAATGCAGCTCCTTGTTGCCTCCAGGTATTGTCATCGGTATAAAACATATCGTACCGGGTAATATCTCTAAAGATGTTTAAAGCCTCTCTCTGATGATTGCTTAACTCTTCGTTATTGCTGTAGAAAGTATAGGGCGTGAGTTTATAATTAATATCTCCCAATTGATAGCGAATGGCGTTCTTAATTAAGCCTTTTACATACAATTGTCGAATATCAAAGGTTACCCCTGAACCCCAAAATCCACCAAAGTCATTTCGAATACGCACTTTACCATGCAGAAATGTTTGGCTGTTTGGCTTTGCATTAATTGCCAAATCGACCAATGTATGCCCGCTGTTGAGCCTTTTAGGAGTGATGGTGTCTCCATCAACACTTAAATTGTTTTGTTGAAAAACGCTTCTTGCTGCTCCTGATGCCCATACTTTTTTGTCTTGGGCTTGTGCTGCAAGATGGAATCCTGCCAACATCAGAGTTACTATTATATATTTATTTTTCATCATTAGAATGATAACTTGAGTTCAACTGTAGTTTCGGTGCCTTTAAAAGCATCCTTTTGGAAACTTTTATCCTTAAAATTATACCAACGGCGGCGAATAAAAAGCGCCGTATTTTTAGAAATATCATAATCTACGCCTAATCCAATTCCCCAACCTTCTTGGTTGCGCGGTTTTTTGGTAACAAGATCCGTAGTTGTACGATAGTTTGCAAATATTCGTTCGTAGCCCAAGTAACTGGTCAGGACCATTTTTTTATTGAGTGAATAGTACATTTCTAACTCATTGCTGTAATGCCTTAAATACGCTTTCTCCGAGAACACTGTAATTGGAGATACGAAATCCTGAACGGAGGAATATCTATTCAGTAAAAAGACGTAGAAATCCCTAAGCATGAATTTGCCATGATACTTCATTTGCAATTCCATTACGTTGAATTTTTTAGCCACAGATGTGTCCAAGACTTCGACGGTTTCGTATACATCGCGGTATATTACATTATAGCGCTGGTAAGGACCTACTTCGGTAGGAAAGTTCCAACGCCAAAATCTGGATCTGGTGAGTTGATTTACGGGATGACCATAACTTATGGTGTTGCTCAGGCCTTTCAGTTCTGAGGAAATGCCATTTGCAACAGAAATTTTGAAGTCATTCACTTCAAACTCGGAGTTGATGTTAATTCCCTGTCTATTGTTGGTAAACTGACCTACAGGTGTTAGAGCGCTCGCAAATGGCGATAGCAATGCACTGCTTCCCACACTTCCTGCAGGAATAGAATTATTACTTGCCTCATTTATTGCTGAGTTCCAGAAAATGGAATTATTGTTAATCACATTTTCACTTATTCTGTATAAATGAACCTCAGTAGGAATCTTTACAACATCTTTGGTAAGGTTTAATTTAATATTAATGGCCTCGCCCCATGGCAAATCGTGTGAAGGGCTATAGTAACGGCCTGCTCCAAACTCAGATTTAAGTTGAAGACCTTTGGCGATTTGAGTATATACCTGTCCTGTAACAATATTAAACCCAATGCCTTCCGTATTCAAACTATCCGTAAACGTTTGGTTATTAAATGAGTTCACTCCTACAAAGCCCTTTTTAATTGGAAGCTTTAATTGTCCTCCAAAAGAGAGGTTTGGAATGGTTAAAAACCCGCCATTTAATTCTGTTTTACCATAGAGCAATTTCATGCTCATATCGGCAGGTAGTTTACTCGCTTCTAATATGGTACCCACAAATGCTTTCTCTCCCCAACGGGTATCTTGGTTAATGTTTCCTTGACCAAAAAAGCTTTGGTATCTATCAATGGCTTTTCCGCCAATAGGATCCCAAGGGTTTCGCTCAAATAGCATAAAACGGTTGTATCCAGTAAAACCTGCTAAGGTTAAATCGCTCAATGAAACCCAATGTATTCCACCTGTTTTAACACTAAATACCCCGTAATCGGTTTCGAAATCTCCATATAAATTAATCCCTAGCAGCAATCCAAGATTACTGGCTAAGCGAGTTCCGCCTAAAGGATTAAATACGGAGGGTTTGTTATTTAAGCCCACCTGTCCCGTACCGTAGGTTTGATTGAGTTTGCCATCCAAAAATTGGAATGCGTATAAATCAAAACCCCAGGCTGTTTTTTTGGAAGGGCGTCCCGAAAAGTTGAGGATTAAATTGGGCAATTGACTATCATCACCAATAAATAAGCTGCGGGATAAAGCTGTATCATTAATGGTTTCGTTTAATATATAATCCTTCTTTTGAGCGTTAAAGGTGCTAAAGAACCGATAAGAACCACCTACTTTAAAATTATACAGGACATCTTCCGGTTTTTTTGGAAACATCCCAACATCTGTATGTAGCGCATATTTACTTGAGTCTATTTCTGACTCGCCCACCTGTATAGGATTTGTTTGGGCATAAAGACCCGTACTTAGCAAAGCAGAGGTGAGAAGCCCTATATTTTTTTTCACTTTTTTCATCTAAAAATAACTCATAGAATTATGACACAAATAATAAAAGCCAAAGAAAACAAAGCAATGGCCTCGCTTGGAATATCCTTTAACTTTAAATTGGCTAATTTTTTAAACATACTCTTTTAATTGTAGGTAAAGTCTAAATTTCTTCTTTTTAATCGCACCCCATCTGCCTTGCTGGATGGTTTTACATAAAATGGAATATTTACGTAAGCCACATGCCCTTTTTTATCGTAGGCATAAACAAACAGACGGTATGCGCCTTCTTTCTTCGGAGCTTTAAACTCTGCCGTATATCCTTTTTTATTTTTTATTAATCCGGGAATAGCTGGAGGTTCACTTTCTGCATCTCCCCCCGATTTTGTATTGGTGCTTTCTTCTACCACAGACCAGGTTAGCTTTAACTTATCCCCGTCCATATCTTTAAAAACTGTTTTTGCCGTATATCGTTCGCCTGAATTTAATACAGGTTTCTTCTGTAAAACATCGGATTGCATTATTCCAAAATCGGTAATCTGAGGACACCTGTTTGCAGGCTCTCCACCTTTCCAAAACCGGTGTAGAACATCAAGCATTTCTGTTTGCTCCCCCTTTTTTGAAAACAGGCCGTACCAAGAGGAGGTTGTTTCTTGCTTTTGACCCCATAAGAATACATAGGAGCCTAAGCAAGTTGCACTGTCTGCAGCTATGGCTCTGTATCGGTCTTCATAACTTATTGCTTTTTGCGTACTGCTCTGCTCAATTGGAATACCCCATGCTGTTTTGGCTACTTCCCAATGTCCGTTTGGACCCCATTCTGTTATCATGTAAGGACCTGTCCAGCCAAATTTATCAATATTATTTACGGCATTCTTTAAATCACCGTAAGTGTTTACACAGTAAATATCTATATCTGGAGCCTTTTGTTTAATCAAGGCAACCTCCATAGAATCGAGACCCGCAGTTACCGTAGAAGTAGGATGGTTTGGATCAACCTCATGAATCATCTTAGCGATATCTTGAATGGCATCCCATACTTTTATGTTCTTGTAGAATAAATCAACTTCGTTACCAATCCCCCAAAACAACAGGGCGGGATGATCTTTAATTTCTTTTACTTTTCGAGTAAAGTATTCCAACTGTTTTTGAACGGCTTTTTCATCATCGTAGTCAAAACCGTGTCTTTCGTGCTGAACCCATAGACCCATCATCACCGTTAAACCTCTTTTATGCGCTTCGTCCAAATATTTCTTGGCATTATCTAAACTCCAAGTTCTAATGGAGTTTCCCCCAATATTCTTCAGTTCGTCAAGATAAACATGACCTCCCGCCCCCTTTATATAATATGGGTTACCCCCTCTATCTAAATGATAGGCATTGCCCTCCTGCACTACCTGTACCTTAACAACTTGCGCTTGTGCCCATTGAGAACAAAGCAATAAGGCACTTATATTTAAAATAAGTTTTCTACAATTCAAAACTAAATCCTTCCTTTTTTAATTTATTATACTGCTGCTCATCAAACTTAAAAAGTTTGGCAGGACGGTGTGATACATTGGATTGAACCTCGGTTAATGGAACCAGAATATTCATCCCTAATATTTTTTTTCTAAAGTTTGGCTTATCAAAAGTGTATCCCAAAAGCGCTTCATACAAGCCTTGCAGCTCCAGCAAGGTGAATTTATCTGGCAATAGTTCAAAACCTACAGGCTCTGTTCTTACCTTTCTTTTAATGGTTTCGATTCCTTTTTCCAGAATTTCTTGGTGATCAAAGGCTAAACTATTTGCATCTTTAATATTAATCCACTCAATTTTATTGGCCCAAGACGAAGCAACGGGTTTGTAATTCTCACTTTTAACGAGAGAGTAGTATCCTACCGTAGCTACGCGACCCACGGGATGCCTGGCAACTGCGCCAAAAACAAAGAATTGCTCCATAAATATATTCTCTAAGCCTGTAAGGTTTTTTAGAATTCGGTTGGCAGAATCGTTTAAAGCCTCATCTGGGTTAACTAAATCTCCAGGTAAAGCCCATGAATCTTTATAAGGCTCTGCTCCCCTTTTAATAAGTAGCACTTTTACCTCCCCTTCCTGATACCCAAAAACAACGCAATCTACGGATAGACCAAATTTTAAATATTCCTCGAAGGGAATATTGTTTTCAGAAAGAAAATATTTATTGTGTTTATCCATTTGATCAAATTTAAGAATAGAAATTCAAAGATAGAACAAAAAACCACTTATAGTATTTTTTACCATAAAACTTATAGTATTTTTTACATTAAGTTTTTTTTACATTCCTTTGAAACAACAAAAAATAAAAAGACATGAAAAATAATTACCTTACACTGTTAAAAGAAGGATCTTTTAACAGGTTTAAAAGTACACATTCAAAGGCGACCAAAAGAGCCTTTACTACCCTCTTATCCTTGCTTTTCGTGGGATTCACTTACGCCCAAAGTCCATCTTTTCCAGTAGATTTTGAAGATGGCACAGCAACTTACTTTGATAATTTTGGCGAAAATGACGCTAAAGTAGTTGTAGACCCAACAGATGCGACCAATAAGGTTGCTGAAACTACAAAGCAAAATGGCTCCCAACCTTGGGGTGGATCTACAATCATTAATGCTGGCGCTAAAAAGACCATCAATTTTAGGTCAGGCAGCACCAAAATTAGCGTTCGCGTATGGTCTCCTGAAGCTGGAGCAATTGTTAAAATGAAAGTTGAGAATTTAGATGATAATTCAATTAACAAAGAGATAGATATACTAACCACTGCTGTGAATGATTGGGAAACAATGACTTTTGATTTCGACGGAGTAGTAGAATTTGATAAAGTATATAATAAATTAGTTCTATTTTTTAATTTTGGTAAAGTTGGTACTGGTGATAAAACGTTTTACTATGATGATATTACATTTATAGAAGCAGTATCTAAAAGTCAAGTAGACCTTCCTGTAACCTTTGATTCAGAATTTGTAGATTACACCTTGTCAGATTTTGGAGAAAATCTATCTAAAGTAATTGTAGATCCTACAGATGCTACGAACTCAGTAGTTGAAACAACCAAACCAGCAAATGCTCCAACTTGGGCAGGTACAACCATTGGAAATGCTGATGCCCTTGCAACTGCAATCCCTTTCACTGCAACTGAAACAAAAATGACGGTACGTGTTTGGTCTCCTGACTCGGGTATAGTTATCCGTTTAAAAGTAGAAGATAAATCAGACGCTACTAAATCTTGCGAAACAGATGCAAAAACTACAATAGCTTCTGCTTGGGAAACGCTAACATTTGATTTTAGCAAGGAAGCTGATGGTACAGCTAAACTTGATACAGACATCACATATGATAAAGCAAGTATCTTCTTAAATTTTGGTGTTGATGGGGCAACTGCAGGTGAGAAAACATATTACTGGGATGATGTTATGATGAAGGAGAAAAAGCAAGTAGATCTTCCTTTTACTTTTGAAGACCCAGAGGTAGATTATATCTTATCTAGCTTTCCTGGCGAGGTTAAGGTTGCTGTAATTGAAGACCCTACAGATGCCACAAATAAAGTAGGAGAGTTTGTTAAACCATTAGGTGCTCCAGAGTGGGCAGGTGTAACTTTGGGAGACGCTAGAGGCTTTGTAAATACAATACCTTTTGCTGCTACCGAAACCAAAATGACGGTACGTGTTTGGTCTCCTGACTCGGGTATAGTTATCCGTTTAAAAG
>ERZ1048686.2047-NODE-2047-length-14468-cov-5.910775_pt1 | contig 14468 bp, 15 predicted proteins | sample MGYA00383099_ERZ1048686 | MGnify/ENA primary metagenome ERZ1048686 (study PRJEB29581, sample SAMEA5548369) | metagenome | biome: marine; feature: coastal; material: water | depth 25 m | study: Short-term variability in the microbial, nano- and picoplankton... | reverse complement strand
GGACGGTGCAGACATTCACTTTTCTGACTTTGCTGACGCAGCATCTCTGAGCGCATGCAGCAGGCGATCCGCTGCATCGTGTCAATTTTCGCCGAAGCAGTCGTTGAAATCCCTGTTGACTGCCGACACGCAATGCCAACCTTCGGTGGGATTGGGATCAACCATCGAGCCGATGACCAAGCAACTTTGTGAATGACAAAGCATCGGATCTTCAAGGATTTTCAAACTTAACTGGGAGGCCACGGGTCAACGACTGGCAGTTGATAGAAGGCGCATTTATCTCCCTTCCGTTCCTAAGCAACCAAGTGAACCAGATTGACCAGCTTCTTTTGAGCAGTTCGTTTTAATCCAAAATCATCGCGAAATCGTTCTGATTATAAAAGGGGCTTTTCAACGAAGGCGCTGATTCGGACCCTTCCGCAGGACCATATCGGTCTGGCCGGCACCACGGTCCAGTACATATCACGCTCGATGTACGTCGGTCATCCTTGATAAGTCTCTCAACTATCACGTTTTTCGCTCATATCGGGTTTTCTACGCTGCAGAAAGTATGGTGACACTTGACTGAGTATCTTATAAGTTTCTATTAAGTACTTAGTTGGGGAGGAAGAATATTTGGGCGTACCGCTTCGCAAAGTTGCATATGACAAGTTCAAGAGCCGGTTGTTTGACAAGACGCTGGCTCCCGGGTCATTCGTGACGCAGCGAGAGCTTTGTGACGTTCTGGAAAGTCCGATGGGCGCGGTCCGTGAGGCGCTGAAGCGGCTGGAAGCTGAGGGGCTAATCAATCTGCTGCCCCAACGCGGCGTGCAGATTGCCGACATCAACATCAGGTTCATCAACGACTCCTTTCAATTTCGCGTTCTCATAGAACAGGAGGCCGCGCGCCGCATGGCGCGTGCACCCCAGACGGAAATCCTTCAAGGCATCCTGCGACGCACAGTGGATCTTAAAGATCGTGCCGTCGATGCGCCGGAAGATGTCGAAGGCCTTCTTTCAGAGGGTCTGCAGGTCGATCTGAATCTGCACGTCGCGTTGATCGCAAACTTTGAAAATGCCCTGATCACGGACACCTATCAGAACCTGGAAGACCGGGTGCGGCTGATACGGCTGAACAGTCAGTACAGCCTCGACCGCCTGTCAGTGGCCATGGAAGAACATGTCAAAATCATCTCTGCGCTCTTGGAAGGAGACGAGAACGCCAGCGCAGAGACGCTGAAGGCGCATCTGAAAACGTCTTGGCGCCGAGCGCTCGGCGACAGAGAGGTTGGGTTGTGAAGCCGCCCAATATCCTCTTCATTTTTTCAGATCAGCATGCCCAAAAAGTGTCTGGCGCATATGGTGATCCAATTGTTCGCACGCCGAATATTGATCGGTTGGCGCGTGAAGGGGTGCGGTTCGACAACGCCTACTGCCCGTCGCCGATCTGTGTGCCGAGTCGCATGGCGACACTGACCGCGCGCTGGCCGCACCGTCAGGAATGCTGGACAAACGATGACATCCTGCGCTCAGACCTGCCAAGCTGGCTGCACAAGGCAGGTGCTGCGGGGTACGACCCGGTACTCATCGGTCGTCTGCATGCGATCGGTCCGGATCAGCTTCACGGCTATACGTCGCGCGAGGTTGGCGATCACTCCCCGAACAATGCCGGCGCGCCGCGCCAATCGATGGGCGTGCTGTCCGGGGCCAACGACCCAAACCGGGAATCTCTTGAAAACTCAGGTCCGGGCAAGAGCGCCTATCAGGTCAAGGACGAAGAGGTTACAGCCGCCGCAGTCCAGTGGCTGCGCGAAAATGGATCATCCCGGAAAGCCGAAGGCCGTCCATTCTGCCTAACAGTCGGCTACATGCTTCCCCACCCTCCCTATGTAGTCGATCCGGCGGCGTTTGAACATTACTGCGGTGAGGTACCGAACCCGAAACTCGGCCCTGAAGAGTTGGCCGGCGAATGGCATGCGTGGTGGCGCGATGCGCGCTCTATCGACGATGTTCCTAACGAAGATCGGCAGCGCGCACGCGCAGCGTATTGGGGGCTGGTGCACCGCCTTGACGAGATGATCGGAGAAGTCCTCGCCGCGCTCACGGAGATCGGCGCGATGGACGATACCCTGATTGTCTATGCTTCCGATCATGGCGATCATCTGGGCGAGCGCGGCCTGTGGTGGAAGCACACATTCTTTGAAGAGAGCGTCAAGGTTCCCCTCATAATGCGGCTGCCGGGAATTCTTCCGACCAATGAGGCGCGCGATCATGTGGTGAACCTGATCGATCTGAGCCAGACCATGATCGAGGCGATGGGCGCATCGGAACTGCCAAACGCGGATGGCAGGAGCTTCTGGGGCGTTGCCCGGGATGCAGCAACGCCCTGGAAGAATGAGACGTTCAGCGAATACTGCACGGACCCGGTGCCGCACTGGACGAGTGGCCGTGCTGTTCAACAAAGGATGCTGCGTTCCGGCAACTGGAAACTCAGCATCTATGACACCGAACCGCCCCTGCTGTTCGATCTGGACACCGATCCAGAGGAAAAGATCAACCGGGCAGACGATCCGTCCTGCGCGGATGTTCTTGACCGGCTTCAGCGCCGGCTGACGGAAGACTGGACACCCCAATCCATCGCCGAGCGCATGCGCGAACGGCGGATTGAAAAGGATATTCTCGCTGCTTGGGCACGCGAGGTTCAGCCCGAGGGGACGCATGTCTGGCGCTTTGTTCCAGACATCAATCGCCTCGATACCAGACCCCTCGAAACCGAAGGGCAAACCATAAACGGAAGGAAGACAAGATGAAGAAATTACTCGCAGGTGCCATTGCATTGGCGCTCACAGCAGGGGTCGCCACAGCGCAGGACCTGTTGCCCCTAAAGATCGGAGCCGCTGGCGCCGTGGACCACGCCCCAGTGTTCGTCGGTGTGGAACGTGGCATCTTTGCTGAGCACGGGTTGGATGCCGAAGTCGTTATGTACCAGTCGGGTGTCGACATGGTGAACGGGCTTCTCAATGGCGCGCAGGAGGTCAATGTCATGGGTTCCGTGCCCTATCTTTCTGGCCTTGCTCGGGGCTTCCCGCTGGTGCTGATCGGGCACCTTCATGGAGATCCCAACCGCGACGCCTATTCCGACAACCAATCCATCATCGCATCCGCCGGATCGGGCGTCGGTGAAGGCGATATCGAAGCTCTCAGAGGCAAGCGTATCGGTCTGCCGCGGGGGACCGGGGCCGAGGGGTTCCTGCTTGGCGTGCTCGGCGCGGCCGGGATGGGTGAAGGCGACGTTGAGCTTGTCAACGTGCCGCCCGCAGAGCTTGTGACCGCGCTCAATCAAGGTGATGTAGATGCCGTCGCGATCTGGCAGCCTTGGGGTGCCACAGCGGTGACACAGGTTGAAGGCGCGGTTCTGGTACAGGCAGGCGGTTGCCCCGGGTGCTATGACCCCGGAACGATCCTGACCACCCAATCGGTCGTCGCCGACAATCCCGAGACGCTTGAACGTTTCATGGCAGCCTTTGCAGAATCTCAGGCATGGGTGCGCGCCAACAACGATGCGGCAGCCGAGATCAACATGCGCTGGATTCAGGGCGTTGAGCTTGAGACGATGGCACTGGCGCTTGGCAGCGTGTCCCTTGATCCACGCATTTCGACCTACACCTCCGAGATGTACCAAGCCAAGACGCTACCGTTCCTGATGGGACTGGGCCGGATCGACGAAGTCTTCGATCCCTCGAACGCGATCAATACGCAGTTCCTTGCAGCAGCCGAGGCAAGTAACCCGGAGGCCTTCTCCGACCTCGAGCCGATCCCGGCAGAGCGCAAGGCCTACTGAGGGCGATGAAAATGACCGCAATCCGAGACCCCAAGATTTCCATCGACGGCGTGACCCTGGTTCACGTCAACGAGGAAAGACGTCAGGAACATCTCGCCCTGGAAGACGTAAGTCTCGATATTTCGGACGGAGAGTTCCTCTGTGTCGTCGGACCCTCGGGTTGCGGTAAATCCACACTTCTGTCTGCCATCGCTGGGTTCATGAAGCCCCGCGCCGGTCAGATCATTATGAACGGTGCAAAGATCGGAAAACCGGGTGCCGATCGCGGTGTCGTGTTTCAGGAATACGCGCTGCTTCCGTGGAAAACGGTTCTGGGCAACGTTGAAATTGGGCTGAAATACAGAGGCATGCCAAAAGCCGACCGCGAAGCCGCCGCCCGCGAGTATCTGGCGATGGCGCGGCTAACGGAGGCAGCAGACAAGTTTCCGCACGAATTGTCTGGCGGCATGCGGCAGCGTGTGGCCGTCGCGCGGACATTGGCCAACACGCCCGAGATCATGATGATGGACGAACCGTTCGCGGCCGTCGATGCCCAAACTCGCCTGACGCTGCAGGAGGAGCTGCTCCGCGTCTGGGATGAGCATCCAATCACTGTCCTGTTTATCACCCATTCGGTCGAAGAGGCCGTGTTCCTTGCCGACCGCGTTGCCGTTCTGACACCTGGTCCGGGCCGACTGCGCGAGGTTGTCGACATCGATATCCCGCGAGACGCCCGGCATTGGGACACAATCTCGACCGACAAACGATTTCTGGAATTGCGCGACTACGTTATGAAACTGGTTCGGGATCCAAGCCGTTGAAGCTGTCGGATTTCAGCGAGTGGTTTGTCCCTCTGGCCGGCGTCGCGACGATTGCGACGTTTCTCCTGGGCAGTCTAGCCGTGGGACGCATCAACGAAACGCGTCATCTTTCAGGGCTGGATCTCGATGCGACGCAGGATTTCGCCGTCCGCTTGGCCTTCGAGCCTGAGCGCTTTCACATCGAAGCGTTTCAGGACGTGGGCCGGTATCAGGGCTGGCGCGAAGATCATGCCGTAATCATGGCAGTTGACAAGGGAGCCCTCCGCCGACTGGCACGCAACTACTGGATCGGGTCCATCGGACCCCTTGAGGAAACCCAATGACCGACGGGACATCATCACAATTTCGCATCGGCGCGAAGTTTGCGCCTTCACGGGCCCAGTTGCGGGGTGCGTTGGGCATCCTCGTCGTCTTTGTGGCTTGGCAGATCTCGGTCTGGGTCATCGATCTGCCTGCCTACTTCTATCCCTCGCCCGCAGATGTCGCGAGTGCGTTCGTGGAACTGACCCGCAAGGGTATCCTTCCGAGCTACATCGCGGACAGTGCCTGGCGATACGTCGCCGGCGTGGCAACGGGCCTGTCTCTTGGCGTGGTTTTTGGCCTTCTGATCGGACTGTCGCGATTCTGGTCGCGTCTGCTCGGCCCCATCATCAATTTCTTTTACGCAATCGTGGAAGTCGCCTGGATTCCTCTCCTGGTGATCTGGATCGGCTATGGCTTCAACACGATCCTGATCGCGATCAGCTACGTTGTCTTCTTTCCGGTTCTCTACAACACGCTCACAGGCGTTCAGACCGTCCAGAAGGTGCTCATCAATGCTGTCAGGACGCTGGGTGCCAGCCGCAGGCAGGTGCTGACCTCTGTGATCCTGCCGTCCGCTCTGCCCAACATCATCACCGGGTTTCGTGTCGGCGCGGGCTTCGCATTCCGCGGGTTGATCTTTGCCGAGATGATCGCCGCCGGGTCCGGTCTGGGCTTTCTGATCTTCGAAGGTGCCACGACCCGGCAGACCGACAGGGTCGTCGTCGGAATGATCATGATGGGCCTTCTGTGGCTTGCGCTGGACCGGTTGTTCCTGCGCCCGGTTGAAGTGGCAACGATCGAACGCTGGGGACTGGTGCGTGCAAAGGGAGAAGGGATGTGACCGATCAATCCGTAGCATCGCGCCCGGCCTTTCCTCTATCGCCCGCAGTTATGACGGGATTGCTACCGTTCGTCGTGGTGCTGACCGCATGGGCGCTGGCACCCGCCTTAAGCGACATTCCGGCCTACAAGCTGCCGTCGCCTGCGAAGGTCTGGTCCACCTTTACCTCAATGACCCTCGACGGCAGCTTGCTGTCGGAGATCTGGCACAGCCTTCAGCGGCTGGCGACAGGATATATACTTGGTAATCTGATCGCGATTCCACTTGGCCTTGCAATCGCTCTCAACCGGGCGGTGGCCGAGACCCTAACGCCTGTGCTGAGCTTTTTCCAGTCGATTGCGGGTATCGCCTGGGTGCCTCTGGCCATCATTTGGTTCGGTGTCGGGCAAGGCTCGGTGCTTTTTGTCATCGCCAACACAATCTTTTTCGCGTCCATTTATTCTACGGTCATCGGGGTGCAATCCATTCCGCAGGTGCTTTACCGCGCCGCCCTGTGCCACGGTGCATCGCGCTGGGACATCGTCACAAGTGTCGTCATTCCCGGCGCGCTTGTGCAGATCCTCGTCGGACTGCGCACGTCGATGGCGTATGGATGGCGTGCTCTCGTGGCTGCTGAAATGATCGCGGGGACCAACGGGATCGGTTACATGACGCTCGAAGCGGTCCAATGGTACCAGACCGAGATCGTTATCCTTGGTATGATCCTGATCGGCATCCTTTGGCTGGCGCTCGATTTCCTGATCTTCCGCCCCATCGAACGGGTCACGGTCAAGCGCTGGGGATTGCTTTCATGACAGTCACGACGTTCCCGTCCTTGGGGTTCGGCACGGCGGCAATCGCTCTTGGGCCGGAGGCCGAGGCGATGAAAACGATCGATCTCGCGCTTGAGGCCGGAATCCAATATTTTGATACAGCCCCGCTGTATGGAGGCGGACAGGCTGAAGTTCGGTTGGGCCGGGCCTTGAAGGGAATGTCATCCGACATCATCGTGTCCACCAAGTGCGGACGCTTTCGTCAGTTCGGCGCGCCGGCACAGGCAGGCACAAGTCAAGCGGATGTCTGGGATTTCTCGGAACAGTCCGTTCGGGAATCGATTGAGCGCTCGTGTGAAAGGCTGGACCGCAATCACCTGAACGTGGTCTTTCTGCACGACATCGAAGCGGCACAGGATCAGGCGTTTCACGAGGCGCTGCCGGTCTTGAGGGAATTGCAGAGCGCGGGCCGGATCGGTGCTGTTGGCGCGGGCTGCAACACGGTCGTCGGACTGCTGTCAGCCGTGGATGCGGGCGCTGCCGATGTGCTTCTGATTGCGGGACGTTGGACTTTGCTTGATCGCACGGCGGGCACTGAGCTGTTGCCTGCCGCCGCAAACGCTGGAGTTTCTGTCGTCGCGGGGGGAGTTCTGAATTCCGGTTGCCTCGCGTGCCCGGAGATGCCCGACGCCAAATTCAACTATCGCCCCATCCAGAGCGAAGAGCGCGCCACGCTCGACAAATTGGTCGCAGTTGCCGTGCAGTTCAATGTATCCTTGACAGCCGCCGCGCTCCAATTCCCGCAGCGCGAAACACGTGTCAGAACAAGTCTGTTGGGTGCGTCGGGCTCGGCTCAACTGCAATCCACGCTCGACGCGCTTCTGGAGCCAATCCCCGACGGCTTCTGGAAAGCCGTTGAGGATATGGGGTTGAGTGCATGATTTTCGAAGGTGCTATCGACGCGCATGTTCATCTTTGGGATGCGGCCCGAAACGACGATATCCTGATCCTCCAAGATCACCCATGGCTTGCCCCACGCGGAGAGGCTACGAAGCTGGCCGATCATCTGACCGCCACCGGTGTTTCGGGTGCGATCGTCGTCCAGTCTGCTCCGGATGCGGAGCATTCGGATTGGCTGAGGGCGCGTGCCTCCGAAGTTCCGGGGGTCCAAGGTGTCGTCGCTTGGATTGATCCGTTTGCGTCTGACGCTCAGGCGCATATCGAAGTTCTACGCAATAACCCGATGGTCTGTGGCATTCGGCTCATGGTGAACAGGTACCACCGGCCTGAGCAATTTCAGACTCCAGACGCAGTTTCGGTTCTGTCATTGGTGGCTGAGGCGGACCTAGCCATCGAGTGCCTGTGCCCTGCTCCGCATCTGTCAGTGGTAAAGGCCATTGCCGAGGCCCTGGCACATGCCAGTGTGATCTTGGACCATTGCGGCCTTCCTCCTGAATCCGAAAGCGCCTTGGCGGACTGGGAAGGTGCCCTTTCAGACCTTGCAACTCTGCCGAACGTGACCTCCAAGTTCTCAGGGTTGATCGAACCCTTTGGACCGGACTCGACGCTGTCGCAAATCGAGAGCCGCGCCTTCAAGACACTCGATATTTTCGGGCCGGAGCGTCTGATGCTGTCCAGCAATTTCCCGGTCGCGGACCTTGGCGGTGGCATCGCGAAATGGGCCGATATGGCCGAAAAATTGATGCACCTAAGCGGCCTTTCAACCAATGAGCGTGCGGCGATGCTGACCGAAACAGCACTTTCCGCCTATTCAATCGATCCTCAAAGATCCCAGGAAGGACAAAATGCCTGATCTCAAGAACAAGCGCGCCCTTGTCACCGCTGCCGGTCAGGGGATCGGGCGCGCAAGCGTAGAACATTTCGCCGCTGCGGGAGCCGAGGTCGTTGCTTGCGACATCAATGACGAAACGCTTGCGGAACTTGATGCAATCGACGGTGTCACGGCGCTCAAACTCGATGTGACCGATACCGATGCCGTGACAGAAGCTGTGGCCGGGCTCGGTGTGGTTGACGTGCTGTTCAATTGCGCGGGATTTGTCGGGGCCGGCACCATTCTCGACTGCGATGATGCACAGTGGGACTTCAGCTTTGACCTGAACGTCAAAGCGATGTTCCGCCTGACGAGGCTCGTGCTTCCGGCGATGCTGGAAAGCGGGGGCGGCTCGATCATCAACATGTCATCTGTCGCGTCTTCTATCAAAGGCGTACCGAACCGCTTTTCCTACTGCGCCACCAAGGCCGCAGTGATCGGCATGACCAAATCCATCGCCGCCGATTTCATGACGCAGAACATCCGCTGCAATGCTATCTGCCCCGGCACAGTTGACAGCCCCAGCCTGCACGACCGGTTACGTGCGACGGGCGATTACCACAAGGCGATCACCGAATTCATCGCGCGTCAGCCCATGGGGCGCATTGGCAAGACCAAAGAGATAGCGGCGCTTGCCCTCTATCTCGCCAGCAACGACAGCGCATTCACCACCGGCCAGACGTTCGCCATTGATGGCGGCTGGTCTGTTTGATTGGGAGTAACATACATGAAACTGCTACGCTACGGCCCTGTGGGTCAAGAAAAACCCGGCCTACTCGACAGCGATGGAAGCATCCGCGACCTGTCCGGCCAGATTGACGACATTGCAGGCGACGTGCTGAGCGATGAAGGTCTGGCAGCGCTGCGCGCGATAGACCCCGCCAGCTTGCGTCGCGTCGACGGCGCTCCCCGGGTCGGCGCATGTGTCGGAACCATCGGCAAGTTCATATGTATCGGGCTGAACTACGCCGACCATGCTGCCGAAAGCGGTATGGACCTTCCCGAAGAGCCGGTCATCTTCTTCAAGGCGACATCCTCCGTCATCGGGCCGAATGACGTCGTCGAAATTCCGCGCAATTCGGTCAAAACCGACTGGGAGGTGGAGCTAGGCGTGGTGATAGGCAAGCAGACCAAATACGTGTCGGTCGAGGATGCGCTGGATCACGTTGCTGGCTACTGCATCGTGAACGACCTTTCCGAACGCGACTTTCAGCTTCACCGCTCGGGCCAGTGGGTCAAGGGCAAGTCCGCCGACACATTTGGCCCGATCGGCCCCTGGCTCGTGACCCGTGACAGCATAGGCGATCCGCAAGATCTGACGATGTACCTCGAAGTGAACGGGCACCGTTATCAGGACGGATCGACCCGGACGATGCATTTCGACGTCGCTACTGTGGTATCCCACCTGTCGCAGTTCATGAGCCTTCAGCCCGGCGATGTCATCTCCACCGGCACGCCACCCGGTGTCGGAATGGGCCAGGATCCGCAGGTCTACCTCAAACCCTGTGACGTCATGGAACTGGGCATCGAAGGGCTTGGGGTGCAGCGGCAAACCGTCAGGGCAGCGCAATGACCCGAATTACAGGCATACGCATCGAAGATTTGCGCTTTCCGACCTCCGACAGCCTTGACGGCTCGGACGCGATGAACCCCGATCCAGATTACTCTGCCGCCTATGTGGTGCTGGAAACCGATGGCGCGCATGAAGGCCACGGGCTTACTTTTACAATCGGGCGCGGTAACGAGATCTGCGTCGCGGCCATCGCGGCATTGGGGCCTCTTGTATCGGGCCTCGATCTGGACTGGATCACAGAGGACATGGGCCGATTCTGGCGGCATATCACCGGCGACAGCCAGCTGCGCTGGATTGGGCCGGACAAGGGTGCCATCCATCTGGCAACCGGTGCGGTTGTCAACGCGGTATGGGACCTCTGGGCCAAAGAGGCAGGCAAGGCTGTCTGGCGGCTTGTCGGCGAAATGCGCCCGGAGGATATGGTACGGTTGATCGATTTCCGGTATCTCACCGATGCGATCACTCCCGACGAAGCGCTGGCGCTGCTTCGTTCGGCCGAACCCGGAAAAGCTAACCGCATCGCGCGGCTCGAGGCTGAAGGTTACCCCTGCTATACGACCTCGGCCGGGTGGCTGGGCTATCCAGACGAGAAACTGCGCCGCCTGTGTCAGGAGGCAAAGGATGCAGGTTTTACCCACACCAAATTCAAGGTGGGCCGGGATATCGAGGACGACATCCGCCGTCTGACAATCGCCCGCGAGGTTCTGGGCGAGGACATGAATATCATGATCGACGCCAATCAGGTCTGGGAGGTCGATCAGGCAGTGGACTGGGTCAAGGCGCTTGCCTTCGCGCGGCCCTTCTTTATTGAAGAGCCAACCAGCCCGGACGATGTCTTCGGCCATAAAGCGATCCGCGACAGCATCGCGCCCATCAAGGTCGCAACCGGCGAGATGTGCCAGAACCGGATCATTTTCAAGCAGTTCATTCAGCAGGAGGCCATCGACATAGTCCAGATCGACAGTTGTAGATTGGGCGGGTTGAATGAAGTGCTGGCCGTCATGCTGATGGCTGCGAAATACGGGCTGCCGGTCTGGCCGCATGCGGGGGGCGTAGGTCTTTGCGAATACGTACAACACATGTCGATGATCGATTTCATCGCGATCTCCGGCCAAAAGGACAGCCGCAGAATCGAATATGTCGACCACCTGCACGAACACTTCATTGATCCCTGTGTCGTTGAGAACGGCGCTTACAGGGCACCGTCACTGCCAGGGTTTTCGATTGAGATGAAGCCCAAGAGCATCGCGAATTTCCGCTTTTCACCAAAGATCGTAGCGGAATGAAATCTACTGCAGAATAGCTCTCGCCGGGTTAACGAGATGGTGTTCTGTCCAACGAACCCAGGCAGAAGATGACAGACAGTGACACATTTGAGCGGCAAAGTGCGCCTTGCACGAATGACCGGTGTTCTCGCTGCGAGGCGGCGTCAAAACTAACGCTTTTGCAACAACTATTACGCTGCGAGCACACGCAGCGAGAGCCCAGCACTTCTCGTATGGGCTCCTGACACCTTCGCCGCGTGACCCACGAACGGCGGGTCTAGGACGAGCCACCTTTCGCTGCACCGCGCATGAACAGGTAAACAGCGGACGAAGCTGCCTTTGGAGCTACGTTTTTGTATTTCCGCTCTTAGAAGATCTTTCCCTCAACAGAATGCTGAGCTCAAGTTTCATTGCGCAATAGCATTTTGGAACAAACGCGCACATTCACAGCGGTTGGAGCCGCCCATAATGCCAAGCCTCTACAGGAAGGGCAATTCAACAAGTTGACCTACGGTCGGGCCATTCGGACGCATAACAGTCGCGATACTGCCGGCCTCAACTTCAACAAACACAAGCGCATACCCTATGTTTGCTTTAAGACGCGGGGACCAAATACAGTTGGTCATATCCCCAATCTTCTTGCCATCCAGCTCCAAACGCTCCCACGCAAAGCCCAAAGGAGCTGGCGTGTTCCCTTCAAGAATGATCCCAAGTTGCTGCCGTCTAGGGCCGCGGCGCTTAATCTCTTGCACCGCGTTAAACCCAATGGTGTTGGCCGGCAGGTCCACGTCCAAAAAGCGGTCCATCCGGATTTCAAGCGGATTGGTCTGCGCATCGGTGTCGCTGCCCACAGACAAAAGCCCACTCTCTGTGCGTTCAGGAGTTTGGGGGCTACCAGGGCCGATGCCCCATGACTGACCCGCTTCCCTGAAGATGTTCCAAAGTTGGGTGCCTTTGGTCCCGTCGCGCAGGTAAATCTCAAACCCGCCTTGTTTGGAATAGCCAGACCTTTGAACAGCGACCGGGATGCCTTCGATCATTGTCTCACGGAACCAGAAGTACTTCAGCTCACGCACCCAATCATCCAGCACATGGGCCACGACATCCTCTGCCTTTGGTCCTTGCAAAGCCATGGGAGAAACGTCCGGGTGTGAGACGTCCACATCCAGACCGTGCCCCATGGCAACAGCCTCGGACCAAAGCCACATGTCACTGTCGGCAATCGACATCCAATACAGATCGTCCGCCAGCTTCATAACGATCGGATCGTTCAGGATTGTGCCCTTTGCATTGCAGATGGCCACGTATTTGCCTTGTCCGACGTCGCATTTAGAGAGATCCCGAAGCGCCAGCATTTGGGCCAACCGCCCTGCATCCGGTCCCTTGAGTTGCACCTGCCGCTGAACGCCGACGTCCCACTGAGACACTCCTTCGATCAAGCGCCAGTACTCGGCCTCCCGGTCTCCGAAGGACGACGGCATGATCATCGAATTGTAAATCGAGGCCGAGTTCATGCCCTCTGCAACGCAGGCCTCATAGAACGGGGACGGTTTGATGCGGGCGTTGGGAAAAACACTAAACAAGAATGACCTTCCTTTACTTTTTTCGTGAAACCTGGGGTTAGACCTGTACCCAGATACGCCCATCCCGAAGTTCAACCGGATAGGTCGTAAGATCGACGGTAACGGGTGAAGACAGGGCTTTACCGCTGCAAATATCGAAGCGTCCACCATGCAAAGGGCATTCAATCACGCAGTCGATCACCAGCCCATCCTCGAGGCTCTGCTCTTCATGAGTGCACATCAGATCGGTGGCAAAGAACCCTTTGTCAGTTTTGTAGATCGCGATCTTTTGGCCGTTGTGCTCCCATGCGATCAGGTCTTCCTCGTCGATGTCATCGGGGGCGCAAGCGTCTATCCATTGGCTCATAATTTTGGCTCCTGGGTCTTAGGTCGGGATCATTGGTGGGTCGGCTTCCAACCGTCGAGGGCGTCGAGGAACTTGTCCTTCTCCCCCGGCTTCATGCCGATATTAGTGGGCGCGTAGGGAAAATTGCCATCCGCGACTTCGCGGTGGAACTGACCGAGGGCGGCGACACGTTCCTCATGGATCTGTTTATGCAGCCGCCCTATATTGCCGAATGCATGGGCGTGTTTGGGTGGCTTTTCCTCTTCGCTGGCCTCGCCGCAAACGTCTGCCACGAAAGAGAAGATCGCATCGCCGCCCATGCCGGAGCCAAGAGAGAAGGTCACCACGGATGTCTTGTCGTTCACCGCAAGGAGAACCTCCTCCGCAAGGCACTCAACCTCGACAGCGAAGATGCCCACATCCTCCATGCGTTTCAGCGTGCTCCAGACTTGCATGGCCTCTTCGGAGGTCCGTCCAAACGCGCGCAAACCGCCATAATGATGGCTGAATGTTGGGATCAGGCCGATGTGGCTTTGCACGGGAATGCCCTCGCGCGCCATGCGTTCCATCACATCGAACGACCGCAATGTGTAATACATATCCGCGCCGCGGCGCATGGCTTCAAACGCATGGGCGACGATCTCGTCATCTGATCCAAATTGCGCCCAAGTAGAGCCCGCGCCGGCGAAGTGCGAAGGCGCCAGCTCTCGCACGTCTTCCATCTGGTCGGTGCCGACAACAAACAGGTCGATCCCTGCATCGACGCAGGCCTTGATCTGGTCGCGATCTGCGGGGTTCGACATGGACAGCTTGCGATCCGACCCCTTTAACGCTTTCAGATCAGCAACGGTGTAGTTTCGGTGCGCCGGGCTGCGACTGAAGTCATAGATGCGCTTCATCACATGGTCCTTTGGGCGACTTGGACGACCGGCCCTCCGTCTGTGATCATATGGGGTGCTTGCCGGATCGTTGGCGCCTTGGTGGGCCGCCCCAACGACCTGCGATACACCACCAACAGCACCTCAAAATTGGTTTTGAAGAAGCCCGGGTCTGGTTGTGGCAGTTGATCCTTCACGGCTTCTGCCAATTTCGGCAGGGCGTGAAACGGCACTTGTGGGTAAAGGTGATGTTCGACGTGATTGTTCATGTTCATGTAGAGAAATTGACCCAGCCAGCTTGTCTTGAAAGAGCGCGTGCTTTCCAAGATTGAGGGTGAGTTTTCCTGCAGCTCGACATGTTGGATCAGCGTAAACAGCAACATGATTGGCGCGCCCAGGATGCGCGGCAACACAAAAAGCCAGACGGGCCACCAGATGCTAAAGACCGGCGCTGCCAAGACCGCCGCGTAGATCGCGATCATGATCCGTGCGTTGCG
>ERZ1048686.2045-NODE-2045-length-14475-cov-7.997295_pt1 | contig 14475 bp, 5 predicted proteins | sample MGYA00383099_ERZ1048686 | MGnify/ENA primary metagenome ERZ1048686 (study PRJEB29581, sample SAMEA5548369) | metagenome | biome: marine; feature: coastal; material: water | depth 25 m | study: Short-term variability in the microbial, nano- and picoplankton... | reverse complement strand
GTTTTTTCATTGGCCAAGTGGCGATCAAATCCTTCAGTTCGAAGAAGTCGGGAAATGCCGGGCCGTCGTGGAACTGGCTGGAGCTGTCGATGGAAGTGCCGTTTCTACTGGGCACCATCTTGCCTCTTCTGTTCTTGGTGTACCGACAGTCAAAGCAGGCCAATAAGTGCGTCAATAATTGCAATGATAAAAAGAAGTTTATGAAGCACATAATGTGCCACGAAAAACTATTCAAAGATATTTTGTGAGTGTATTGATTGAAGAATTGGTGGGTTATTATCAATCTCAATAGCATGAATTATTGTTGGAATATCAAGTGCTTTAATTTTGTTGGTTTCCCAACCTTTTTTTATAAGAGTGGTCTCAAGTTGCTTGAGCTCTACTAATTCTGACTTTGCCGATCCGCCATAAGTTTTGAGTGAATTGAGGCAACGCGAGATGCGGTCCTTGAAACCCCAACGTTCGATATCAATGAGCGAGATACATAAAGGAATACCCTCTATGATGTGATGCTTCGCAAGGATTTCGAGACCTGCCAGCCGTATGCCGTCTGCAAACATTATTCCACTTGGAGCCGGTTCTTTCACAGCCTTGTAAATGGCTGGTAGCAGTGGTTTGATCTCTTCATACTCTAGGTTTAGAAAGACGGACTTGAAACTTCCTCTTGCACGCCCATCTTCGTTACAGAGTCCGGATTCAACAGCAGCAAAGAGAGCATCTCTGTCGACACCATCGAGTGAACGCCCTAACATTCCATCTCTTCGATCGAAAAGTGTGAAACAGAGGTATCGCTGTAACATACCTCGAGGGTCATCTGCTTCATTCACTTCGGTGATCATACGTAACATATCCGGCAATGCTATCATTGCTTGATTGCCACATTGCGCAAGTGCATCAGCCGACTTGATACGTAGCCACAAATCATTTGCATGAAGAGTAGATCGCAGTGCTGGGATAGCGGCTACCCCACGATCACGCTGGTGTGCGAGAGCTTGGCAGGCACCAAGTTTTCCATTCAGGTCATTATTCGTGAGTAATTCAATCAGTTTTGGTGTGAAGTCACCCTCTCTTTTGGCAAGTTCAACACTCGAGCGTTCTCGAACAATTGGTGACCAACTTGAAAGTTTGTCTAGTAATGCCTCATTCGTATAGTCGGAATATATTTTATTCTTTATCCGAGGGCTCCAACCTTGCCCGTCTGCGATGAAATCAGCTGCTTCTTGTTTCGTAATCTGCTGAGCAATTGTTGCTTTCTTGCCTGTTAGATGAGTCGCCCTGTGGGGTTGTGCAAAAGCAAGGAGATAAGCACCAGTACAGTCCCATTTGTTGTAGCTATCTGGTTTTTCTTTGGGTGGACCTTGGTGCTTAAACGATCCGTCCCAGCAACGGGCGAGATCATAATACCAGCTAAATTCATTCAGCCAGGCACCAGTTGCGTGTGGTCCAGAAAGAGCAATACCGGGCATTGCCCAAAGTATGTTGAAGAAATTTCCAGTATGACCAGAGTCTCGTTCCGCCCCATATGAGGCAATACTCATGCGAGAAAAGTAATCTACGGCTTCACGATCATCCAATAAATTGAAAAGGACAGCGCCAATTCCATTTTTGCCATTATCGTCATGGGTTTCCATCCATGGATGGTGATCTCCGTATGGAATACTTCCCTTTCCAACATAAAAACGTAAAAGTCGGGTGCTTTTAGAAATAGCTGCATCCAGTTTAGGGTGGTGCACTCCTGCGTTACGAGCAAGGACAAGTGACACTGTAAGTGGTAGTCCTGGCGCATTCATCATGCCGTAGCCAGCAAGCCGTCCATTTGCTTGTGTAAAGCGGTGTCCCCATGATCCGATGGGACTTTGGCCGTTTACAATTTCCATTGTGATACGATTGATATCTGGCATGAACTGAGTGTCCCCAGTAACAGCCGTATATTCTGCCAACAGCATATTGATTGGTCCGTAATACCATGAATGTAAGGTGCGACGTTCTGGATCAGAGAAATGTGATGCCCATGCTGCCTGATAACGAATCAACGGCCAGTACGTTTTATTGCCACTAGCAAGTAATGCGAGAGCATTGAGGCATCGTTCTATTGGATTCCCTCTATCCGGTTTTTTCTGCATTTGTTTTGCAATATAGTCACAGCCGTTTGCGAATATATTTGCAGATTTCCTGCATTCAAAGGGCGCTGTTTCGCTGTACGATCCTAAAACAGATAGCTGAATAGTGACGTCTTCAACATGTCCTGCACGCCAGCGAATAAGATTGAGTAATCCTCGCGATGATTCAGCGACTGTAACAGCTCTCCCAAATTCTGTACGTGGATCAAAGGAAAAAGGTGTTCCAGTGACTCCGAGTATGACATCATTTTTTTCTAAGACAGTGCTTGCTGGCGAGCCCTTGTCAATCGATGTAATCAGAATCTGACGCGCCTCACTTGTTTCCATCTCATTGCTATACATCCAGCCCCGAGCACCTGTTGGACCAAGATTCCAATCGTGAGTTGCACCCGGTGGAATAGCTTGTCCTTTAGTGAAGTCTGGTTTGTTAGATGCTGTCGATGGTGTTGCTGCTAACGTTGGTGACGCAATCGTGAAAATAAAAACGAGTACGAATGGCAGCTTGAGTTGCTTCATGTATACACCTTTTGAGATTGCACAAATCTATGACATGGTATCAAAGATTCTTGCTATTAACTGCAGAAAATAGGAGACTATATGTCGTAGTTATTCAGAAATCGGTGGGGAGAAACTTTCGTTAAGCAGGATAGGGAAAGAATGATTACACGATCTTTAATCACTACTGTTTTAATTCTGAGTTGTATTCTTTGTTTGGCTGAGGATTCAAAAAAGAAAACAACTGATATCAACTTTTCGACTTCGGAGCACGCCGCGAAGCGAAACATGTTTGAAGGTCCGGCAGCGGTTCAAGAACCCACTACTCTTATGTGCTTGCCGGGTGAGCTTATCTTTTCTGAAACTTTTGATCCGAACACTGTGTCAGATCGGTGGGCCTTTAAGGGAGACTTTATTCTCCGCGACGGCAGCCTTCGCCGAACGAAGCTCTATCCAACTGAGAATCGTCGCGTTCGGATACAAGACGCTTCTTTTTTCAACACAATTATTCAGTTTGATTTCAGATTTTCAGATCGAACAACAGACATTCGTCTAGTCACTGGAAGTGGTGGTCATTACAACAGCGTCACCCAAATCCGCCAAAACTATTTCCAGGTGAACACACCGAGTGATCGTGAAGCTGGCTTTGTTCCCTCGCACCTTGGTGAATGTGTAAGCCTGTCTCAAAAGGATTTATGGCAAACAATAACTGTCGAGTATTGGAATGATGAAGTGGTCGCTCATACTTCAGCTGATGCATTCGTGTACGGGTTACATCCCATTGTGAATCGCACCCGTGAATATTTGGCATTTCAATTCGACTTTCCTGGGGCCTCTATCGACAACGTCTTCATTTGGGAGGCGATTGGCCAAAAGAAAAATTGGGAGTCGGTTCGAAATCAACTCATGGCTACCCAAGAAAGGCGACCACTCGTACCGAGGACAAAAGAAGAACGAATTAAATATAATTTGATTAACGTGAAATCGGATCTCACCCGCTTCGACAAAACGTACCAGGAACTTGTTGCGCTCCACGAATCTCTGAGGTCATCGTTACACACAACCTATCCCGGTGCCTTCCAAACACATAAGCAGCTTTCAAAGCAAATTGCTTATGTGAAAAAGAAAATAAGAGAAACGGATAGAACATTTAAAGAGATGGAAATCGCGGTCAACAAAGCGCGCAAGGCAGAAGACGAATACATCGTTTCTTTAAACCCGGACTTACAGGCACTTCGGTCCGATAGCATTCCCCAGCATCGTTTTCTTTCTGAACAGGCACAGTTTAGAAGGCAGCTAGAAAACAATAGCGACGTGCAACTAGGAGCGTTAGTGGCCAAAACAAAACGATTGCAAAAAGCGATTGAGCACTCTTATCCTGAGGCATTTAAGAGTGTTGATGAAGCCATTGAAAAACGACAAGCAGTCAGGAAATCTCTGAATGACGACCCGATGTTTCAAGTGCTGAACCAACAGGTGGTCGAAGCTGGAAAAGCCGTCAAAGAGTATGAGCAGAAGGCGTTGGGCAACCTTCACGTCGAATAGTCTCAAACGAAAACAAGTGATTGCTAAAGTTCAGGAGCGTCTAACCGAGAAGACAAACCTTCAATGTCTCTTTGTCCGTGGAAGCAAAGATTTCGCTGGGATTCTTCAAAAATCGTGTTGGCAATTCGTAACTTCAGGATTTTTCTCGACCATTTCAAACGCCTAATTATACTGAGAATTGCTTGCTGGCGGTGGCTTGTGAACTCCTGCTGTGATTTTTTCCTCCGACGATGTAGATGAATGCTCTCATGCCATTGAAAACCCTGAAAACCGTAGCCTTGCTCCTGACTTTTTTTTGCATTTCAAGACCCATCGAGGCAGCTGTTAGATTAGCTGAACAGCCGAATCTTTCGCCTGATGGTAAGACACTTCTATTTGTTCGAGGTGGTGACATTTGGCAGGTACCGACCCGAGGTGGTCAAGCCAGCCGTCTGACCTTGCATACAGCTAAAGAGAGTCAGCCCATCTTTTCTCCCAGCGGCCAGCGTGTCGCGTTTGTCAGCAATCGCACTGGCAGTAATCAGGTTTATGTGATGCCCGCGGCGGGTGGTCAACCAAAACAGTTGACCTTTCATTCAGAGGGCTATTCATTGCAGGATTGGTATCCCGATGGCAAGAGCTTATTGGTCCTCGCCTCTCGCGATCACCATTGGAAGTCATCATCACGCTTCTTTCGAATCAATTCCAGGAAACGGAGTCCAGAGGAACTCCTCTTCAACGGCTACGGTGCCGAAGGCAAAATCAGTCCTGACGGAAAAACTTTACTCTTCGTTCGAGAGGGGGAACGCTGGTGGCGAAAGGGCTATGTCGGAGCACGGTCCGCACAGATCTGGACGTTTGGACTTCAATCAGGCACGTTCAATAAGGTTCTGGATACTGCGGCAGGTGATCGTTCGCCTGTCTGGAACAGTGATAGTCAATCATTCTTTTATTGCAGTTCACATGGCGCTAAAAATGGGGCACGCAACTTGTGGCAATGTGAACTGGGCACAGGAAAAACTTCTCAGCTCACTGATTTTGAAGATGATTTGGTTGCCACACCAACCATCTCAGCGGATGGCCATTCGATTGTGTTTTCAAAGTTGTTCGATCTGTATCGATGGCATCCTAATACGGCAGAAGATGCTGCAAAGATCAGAATTCAAATTACGACCACCGGTGAGCAAGCAGATGTTTACCGACGAATCCTGACCTCCGCATCAGATGCAGCCTTCAGCGATGATGGCTTGGAAATCGCATTTATTTCTGGAGGTGATCTGTGGGTCATGGAAACTGAGTTGAAAGAACCAGTTCGTATTACGAAAACCGCTGAGTTTGAATCAGATCCAATTTTTGCTGAGAAAGGTAATGCGATTCTTTTTGTTGGCTGGAAAGATGGCCAGCCGGATATCCTGAAAGTCGAGCGGGCGGATCCATCCCTCTACTGGTGGCAGTCTGAGGAATTCAAACTGACAAAGCTTACCGATGATGCAGAAAAAGAATCCAACCTTCAGTTGAGCCCCAATCAGCAGGACCTTCTATTTGCTCACGGTCGTGGAGATTTACGTGTCTATCACTTGAAGACGGGGAAGGCAGAAACACTGGTGGATTCATTCAGTGCGCCGGCGTTTGATGTATCGCCCGATGGAAAATGGATTGTTTATGCTCGTACAGACAATAATTTCAACAGTGACATATGGATTTCGTCAATTGATCAGAAGTCCGAAGCAATCAATATTTCACGTCATCCAGATGATGAATACGGACCCAAGTGGTCTCCGGATGGCAGCAAAATCGCTTTTTACGGTCGCCGTTCCGACGATGAAATCGATATTTATTATGTTTATTTGACACGAAAAGATAACGATCTCGATTCCCGAGATAGACGCCGCAAGAAGACACTGGAAGCTCTTGAAAAATCTCGTAGTAGGTCTTCATCATTGACGAAGCCAACGAAGTCGGTGAAGAGGCCATCTGAAATATTCACTCAGGATAAAAAGAAAAAGTCAGATTCCAAGCCAGATGAAAAGAAGGAGCCCAAGACGGATGAAAAGAACAAAGCAAAGCTAGCTGAAGAAAAAAAACCGGATCTGCCGGAAGTGAAAATTGACTTTGAGCGTATTCACCGTCGTCTGGAGCGCCTCAGTAACGCGAATAGTTCCGAACGGGTTCTAGGCTGGTCACCTGATGGATCAAAACTGATCTTTACTGGCACGGTTAAAAACGAGTCGGGCACTTGGTACGTGTCTTTTCCTGATGAGTTTACCCCCAAGAAAATTACAAGCAGTACAGGCAGTATTAAGGGTTGGTTGAAATCACCGGATCGCATGCTTTGGCTTGTCAATGGTGTGCCTACTGTTCAGCCACTTTCCGGCAGTAGCAAAAGGTATTCGTTTTCTGCATATCAGCAGTTGAGCCGATCAGAACGCTTTCGTGCCGGCTTTGATGCGGCGTGGCGGGTGCTGCGTGATGCATGGTATGACGAAAACTTTGGTAACCATGACTGGAATCAGATTCGAAATAAATATAGGGATACAGCCTTCCGTGCTCGCGATATGAGCGAATTCGGCCAAGTGGTGAAACTGATGCTTGGGGAGCTGAACGGTTCGCATCTGGGATTTTATCCCTCTAGTGATCTTGGATCTCGCTCCAGCAGCTCGGGGCAATGGAGTATCACCACGGCCCACCTGGGAGTGCGATTCGATCAGAAATACAAAGGCCCCGGTTTGAAAATCAAGGATGTGATTGAAGGTGGGCCTGCTGCAGATACCGGAAGCCTGCTGTCAGTAGGTGAAATCATTCTTTCGATTGACGGCACGAAGGTCAAAAGCGGAATGGATTTGACCAGAGTGCTCAACGGACAGTCCAGCCGTAACATCGAACTTACCGTAAAAACGACAGGGCAAAAGGCCAGCGAGCGGAGCGTTTTGATCAGGCCAACCAGCTACAGCCGAATCCGGAGTCTGCTGCATGACAAATGGCAAGATGATAACCGCGAGATGGTCGCTCGGAAGGATAAAAAAATCGGTTACCTACATATCCAGGGCATGAACTGGTCCAGCTTCTTCGAATTCGAGAGAGAACTTTTTGATGTGGGTTACGAAAAAGATGGCTTGATCATTGATGTCCGTGACAATAGTGGCGGTTCAACGACTGACCACTTGCTGACGGCTTTGACTCAACCCGAACATGCGATTACTGTGGCCCGGGGAGGCAGTCCGGGATATCCACAAAGTCGCCGAGTCTACGCGACATGGAGTAAGCCGATTGTCGTCTTGTGTAATCAAAATTGTTACAGCAATGCTGAAATTTTCTGCCATGCCATCAAGAATCTGAGGCGTGGTCGGCTTGTCGGTGTTCCAACCGCGGGTGGAGTAATCAGTACCAGATCAGTCAGCGTGATGGATGTGGGACGTATTCGTGTTCCCTACCGTGGATGGTATGTGAAAAGCACTGGGGAAGACATGGAACTCAACGGGGCCAAGCCTAACTTCGTTGTTTGGCCTCAACCTGCGGACATTCCCAATGGAATAGATCGTCAGCTGATGAAAGCCGTCACTGTACTGCAGGAAGACATTGCGACGTGGAAAAAACAGGAACAGCCAAAGCTGATTAAGGCTACAGAACGGTGATTCGTATCGAGCGAAGGAAAGAAGGTGACAGGCATAGCTCCCCAAGCTGACCAAAAAGTTATTTTTCATAGATGGCGTTCGGTAAAGGTGTTAGCTCGTAATCAGCAGATCGGTGCTCTCACCAAGACTCAAGCCATCCCACTCACTGAAGGCGAGTGCACGGTTGCTCGATGATTCTTCAACTGCTGGTGTCCAGCGCATCCAGTCATCCGGCTCAATCAGTCGTCTGTTGAGTATCCGAAGTAGTTCGGCTGGAGACGAGCTGGTAGGAGGGGCGGAAACATCGACCCAAGCCGAACCATCCCACTTCTCAACCCGCCCAGTGATAACCCTGGAGACTATGAGAGACGTCTTACCAGTTGGCAGGCCCGCAGCCTGTGTTATCGACTCCGGTGATAGCATGACGGGCCACGGTCCCATTCCGTCCGACACAACTTGAACAGAGACCGTTCTTTGCAAGAGGGGACGGGTGATCTCTACCTCGACAATGTCTGTGACCGTCTCGCTGGCAGGGCCTAGAAAGCCGGGGATGTATGTCATTCCCGTTGCTGTGTGGATGTCGACATTTCCCTCATCGTTATGCGCAATCAGGTTTTGCACCACACGACTATCGGGACATGCACCGATGGCCTTCAAGCCATAACCCGTGTTGTCACGAATTTCATTACCCACCAACTCAGTATTACTGGCACTGACAACGGTGACACCGTTACCCGCGTTGAAAAGTACTCGATTGGCCATTAGCGGCTCATCACCACCAAATACTGTGCCACTTGTGCCGGAGCCAATGAACACACCACCAAGTGTATTTGAGATCGACTCAGAGGCAAGAAAGCCCGCCCCAATGACCGTATTAAAAACCACATTGTCGTGGGCATTACCGGTGATCTCGAGGCCGTAACGATCATTGCCGGAGAGATGGACTTTTGTCTCGACAGACGGCTGAAATCCGCCGATGGCATTTCCATACGCGTCATCGGTGATCACGACACCGCTTCCCCCATTAGGAATTGCTGCATTGATCCCAGAATTCGTACCAGTTGCTGTATCTTCAACAGTTACACCAGTGGCACTACCACCAATCAAGATTCCATTTCCAAGGTTGCCGGCTACCAAACAGGTCCGTACGAGGTTATCACCACCGGTGGCTGTAATATGGATTCCGTCTAGGCTGTTGGGTGCCGCACCACCAAACGCGACCATTCCAACGAAATTATTGAATGATACGAAACCGCTTGTCTGATCTGCTAATTCGATCCCGTGGCGAGTATTGCCAGAAGCGACATTCCCCATTGGAATCGGACCACCAGCAAGAATGCCATCTGATGTGCCATTCACAAAAATGCCGCTTTCCCCGTTGGGCACAACCGTTTCACTATCCGCCCCGATACCCGTAAAGTTGGCCTGCACAGTCGTGTTATTCGAATTGGTGATCCGCAGTCCATGCCCGCCATTGCCCGAAAGAACATTGTAGAAAACAAATGGGTTTTGTTGCAGTGTTGTGCCAAGCAACGCATTCCCGTCAGCTGCAACAATGGCAACACCATCTTCCGTATTTCCCAGCGGCCCATTCCCCGAAGCTGTCGTACCGATGAAATTTCCGGAAAGAGTGTTCCCTGTCGCCCCACTTGTGAGAAACACACCATTGGCTGCGTTGCCTGAAATAAGATTCCCCTGAGGGGGTCGCCTGAATACATTATCTGTTGGGTCATTCCCAGCGGTCGCCGTACCCCCAATCAAGTTTCCACTCGCTCCATCAGCCAGTAGGATACCGTTTCCACCATTCGGTAACGCCTGGATTCCTGCAGAATCTGTACCAATCTGATTCATGGCGATCACGTTATTGGTGCTTCCAATGACCGCAATGCCGTTGTCGCCATTCCCCGAGATCAGGTTGGAGGGATGCCCTGCCAGATTGATGCGTGCCTGAAAACCGGTGACGCCACCATCAGTTGCAAGGACTCCAACAACAGCATTTCCATAGACTGAGTTTGCACTAGTGACCCCAGATTCATTTGTCACAGGCGTTGATGCCGAAAGCTCAACCCAGGTCATATTACCGAAAGAACCATCGGCGTTACGAGCTACCGTTACCCATCCAGCTTTAGGAGGTTCTCCCGCAACGACCGCATCTGCCGAGAGTGTATAGACTCCCTTTTCAACACTACTAATGCCCTGGAAGTGGGTCACCGAATTTCCAACAGTGTCAGCCTGATAGGAAAAAGAACGCCAATTGGAGAAACTTCCTGTAAGCCGTTCATAGTCGACAAGGAAGGCCTCTCCTAACGGCTGATTCGGGTTGTTCATATTGTTGACGGAGGACGGTGAGAAACCCCCGGCAATGGTATAGCGACCGTCACCGTTGTCCCAGATGCCATAAGCCGTGTTACTCAGACTGCCTGGAAAAACAATGTCATCAACAAACTGGCTTGCTTCCATGTCGTAAATAAATGACCGGCCGGTCGCGTTGGGTGAATCTGTTGTTACATAGTTTCCTACGGCTAGCCCACCCATTGTGCTATGGAGGAAATTAAGTGGTGAGCCATTCCAGATCGTCTGAAAATTGTCTGGATTTTGGAGGTCGCTTTGCATAGTGGCCACATTGCCTTGAAAAGAGAACCCATAGCGAGTGGGATCGCCATTGCGAACATAGGTGCCCACCAGCAACACGTCACCATTCCCAAGATCATCCGGGCCATAGACACTTGTCTCGGCGACACCAACTCCAGGATAATTGATCGTGTAGACCTGCCCTCCGGATGACCCCTCCAGTGGACCAACGTAGAGCAGCCCACTCTCTACTCCACCGGAGTTTGATGTGCCAGTGAGAAGAAACTGGCCTGCATCATAGTCGCGGATTCCGGTCCAGGTCTGAACCGGCAGACTCACCTCATTGGCGCTAAAATAATTTATGCTTTCCACAGGATCATCGTCACCAATCAAATTTCCACTGGCCTCCGGCATGAGCCGGATACCGTCGCCACCGTTGGGCAGTGCAGTTCCCAAGATCGACACCCCTATCTGGTTCGACGCAATCTGATTGTCATCACCGTGAACCACCACCCCGTGTTGACCATTGCCACTAATCAGATTGCCGGATTCATCTGTACCAATCTGGTTTCCAGTCGACGTAGCTGCAATCAGGATGCCAGCACCGGCATTGGGCATGGCTGTTACACCATCAGGCAAAACACCAATAAAATTTCCCTCAAGCGTTATGCCACTTTCGCTGATGGTCACCCCAGCACCGCCGGCATCGACTAGCGATAAACTCTTGATCACTGATCCCGTGCTCCCACTGGAGAGTTCGAGGCCCGTTCGACCTCCGAATTGGATAGTCACTGCTGGCGCACCTGCAAACTCTGGTACAGTTGATCCGTCGATGGTGACAGGGCTGGTTAGTGCGGGGAGAGCGGTATCAAGATAAATGGTGCCTGACTTCAAAAACTGAATTTCATCGACATCGGATGCAGTATTCGCAGCCTGAATAGCTGCTCGAAGCGAGCCGCTTCCAGCATCAGCAAGCGTTGTAACATCATAGGTGGCCAATAGGGCTCTGGCCTCAAGTGGTTCGAGTTTCAGTGGCGCTGCCCACCTGCGGTGACGCTTCCGATTGTAATGAGACAAAAATAAAGTCATACCGGTGTTCCCCATGACAACCCTTTCTCAACCGGTGGAACGCACAGAGCGGAATGCTAAGCATTCCTGAAAAACGGCGTGTTAATCACTCGGTCGGGACCTTATTTTAGAATAAACTACGGTTTCTAAAACGCAAGTTTTCGGATGCATCAGGCCAGCCCATCCAAAAAGCGGTGGGGAAAACTTGCGTTAAATAATATGTTTGTCCCGTTTTCTCCAACTCATTATGAATAGAGCGAGTAAACGTTTTTCTTAATAAGTCTTCGTACTGGTAATCATTTGTATTGTTTGGTGGTAATGACACTGCTCGTTCGAACGCACTTGCCAGACGCTCGAATACCGTTTACGAATTTCACCTCTACGAGACCACCCAAACATAAGCACCAATGATCCCGCCAACCATTAGCCATATAATGGCAAATCCGATAACGGAAGTCCTCGAGGGAACAGGTATTTCCAAACCGCCCACGGTTAGCAACATGCGGCGATCAATCGTTGGGGTTTCTCTCGGTACTGTACATGGTTGCAACACTTTCTCGCCAGCTTGGACCGGAGTGCGACTCAACTGATAGAAACGCTTTAGCTTCATCGGATCCACCGCGGGTGTTACAAGACTGACCAGGATGCCGATCATCGAAGCTACTACGCTATAAAAGAGAATCTGCCACGGTAAATAGACTACGGGTATTTGCCCTTCAGTCCAAAGTAAGCGAAGTGATTCTGCGGCAGGTATTCCCTTCAGCCATTGAATGAACCATGGTTGCGTCGAAACCCACCATGCGGCAAAGCCGGTTAGGGTGGTTGCCCAGGCACCCGCTACTGTCATGCGCCGCCAAAACAGACCAATCCAAAAGACAAGTCCCATCATCGGGGCAATCATGAACCAGATCTCCAACGCCTTAACAACACTTGGTACCCAAAATGCAAAGGCGACCCCGCCCGCGACGACGACCACCGAAGCCAGACGACCGACCCAAATACAGTGTCTATTGGAAACCTCTGTACGAAGCGGCTTGTAGATGTTCTCTGTGAATAATGCGGCGCTGCTGATCATGAACGAGTCGCACGAACTCATCACTCCGGCCAACAATGCAGCCAAAAACAAGCCGAGAAGTCCTGGCGCGAGCCGAGGTAAGAAGGTGTATGCCACTTCACCGTAGATGCCGTCAGCCGTGCGTTTGAGCGATTCTGTGTCGAGTTGCGAGGGAGCGTTTCCGTTTTGGATGTACCACGCAACAGCTGCGATCGCCGTGATCGACCAAGCCGCTGTACAAAGTCGTTTGATGAGATTTCCACCCACGATGCCGACTCGACCTTCCCATTCGGTCTTACCTGCCGCGCACACTCCCATGATGAACGGCTGAGCCACAATGCCTACCAAAGCTTGGAACGACATCATGACGATAAAGAACCATGAGATCTTGCCAGGTGCGACCAGTGAAAGCATTGCATCGTTGCTGATCGTTTCCCGAACACCCTTCATACCGCCAACTTCCAATAAGATGAACGGCAATAGCATAAAAGAGAATGCGATAGTCAGAATGCCCTGAATGTAGTCCGTCACAATCGCTGCGCCTAAACCACCGGCTGTACCATAGATAACAAACATCAGAGTCAACGCAATAATCGCAATATCAGCATCGATCAGGCCCCCTGTTCCTGCATACACCAGAGCGCCGGCACCTTTGAGCATAAGCCCGATCTTGATGCACATGCTGGCAATACCAACGATGGCGAAAAGAATCGCTACACTCTGGTCGTAGCGCAGCTCGTAAACGTCAGCAGTGGTAATCGCACGAAACCGACGAAAGATTGGGGCAATTAGCCAATAAAAGGGTGTCACGAACAGCCAGAGCCATTGGTACCAGATTCCGCTTAGACCAGTGCGAAACGTGGCTGAAGAAACCGTAACTGCTTGGTCAGAGGCTGTACCAGTTCCAAAGGCGTGCATCATCATCATGCCTTTACCAAACTTGCGAGGCATGAAGAAATCATCGAGTCCAGTTAAGCGCCGGCCCATCCACACTCCCATTATGGTGATGCCAATTAAGTAAAGCATGACCACCAATCCATCGATTGGATGCAGGCCCGTCGTCACCGCACTAAGCAATGTCGCTCCTAACAGCATTACAATTCTTCCGTTCTTCTTGAATGCAGGAACGCTTCAATTACCGCGCTGTTGTCTGCATCACCAAAGCCCAACGCCTCAGCCTGCTCAAGAAGCACTTTATGAACTTGACTCAGATGCGTATTGGTTCCAGCACGCTCGGCCTCAGCAAGGATCAGCTGCACGTCTTTGAGGTGCTGAGAAAGTCTGGCCTGAGGTTTATAGTCTCTTTCCACCATCCGTCGTCCTTTGGTTTCCATCACACCCGATTGAGCTGGAGTCTGTTTCAGTATCTCCAGGGTCATTTCTTGATCGAATCCGAGTGATTCCGCGAACACCAACCCTTCCGCGAGTACTGCTCGATGCAGCCCAAGCACGAGATTGTGAACCAACTTAAACCGCGAAGCTGCGCCAACGGGTCCAAGATGAAAGTGCTTTGATGCGATTGCCGCCAGCAACGGCTCCACATTCTCGACAACATCGGCGTCTCCACCTAAGAACAGAGCAACTTTCCCTGTGGTGATCTGAGCACTCGATCCCGCTACCGTCGCCTCAAGATAGGACACTTCAAGTTCCGCAAGTGATTTTCCCACAGCAACCACCTGCTGAGGATCCCCTGTCGTTGTGTCGACAACAATCTGGCTTGGCTTAAAGTCGGTGCGAAGCTGCCGGACCAAAGAGAGGACTTCGTCACTAGATAGTAATGAAAGAAACAGCACATTGCATTTTTGAACCACTTCCGCTGCACTATCGCAGGCGATGCCCCCATTCTGGCTTAAGGCCTCTAGTTGTTTTTCATTCGTGTCGAATCCGTGGACACCAATATCATTGTTTAGCAACCGGTTCGCGAGCGCTGAGCCCAGCAATCCGACACCAATAAGTCCAACGGACTTCGTCTTCATGGTTTTATCTTGCAACGATTGGACATATTTGCACTTGAATAGCGATTGCTGGCAGT
>ERZ1048686.2030-NODE-2030-length-14537-cov-7.568292_pt1 | contig 14537 bp, 10 predicted proteins | sample MGYA00383099_ERZ1048686 | MGnify/ENA primary metagenome ERZ1048686 (study PRJEB29581, sample SAMEA5548369) | metagenome | biome: marine; feature: coastal; material: water | depth 25 m | study: Short-term variability in the microbial, nano- and picoplankton... | reverse complement strand
CGACAACTTCCCTTTCAGATGACTCGTTCTTAGGTCGCTATCAGTTTTTGCTGTACCGGCTCTTTTCGTTGGCAGGGCTGATCCCTGTTGGAGCCTTTCTGGTTGTTCACTTGCTTACCAATTCATCAGTGCTAGCTGGTGCAGCTTCATTCCAAGCACGGGTTGATCTTATCCACTCTCTCGGGCCATTGCTGCCAACGATCGAATGGGTGTTCATCTTTTTACCAATGTTATTCCATGCGGTGATGGGGTTTGTCATTATTGCAACAGGTGTCCCAAACGTTGGGTCTTACTCATACATGGGGAATGTTCGCTATACCCTGCAACGAGTAAGTGCAATGATCGCATTTGCTTTTATCTTTTGGCACATCGCCCAGCTTCATTGGATGGGCGCTCCACTTGGTGGTGGACAGTTTGACCCTCATCATGCAGCGAGTTCTGCGGCAGTTGCTCTGAAACCTGTGGCCATAACGTTGCTTTATGCAACGGGAATTATCGCGACGGTATATCACTTTGCCAATGGTTTATGGAGCATCGGTATTACATGGGGCCTTTGGACAAGCCCAGCTGCGATGCAGAGAGCGAATTGGCTTAGCATTATTGTTGGTGTTGGCCTTGGCGCTGCTGGTCTTGGTGCACTTGGTGGCATGCGATCCATTGATGTTGAGAAAGCGAAGGAAGTCGAGACGCGTATGTATAAGGCGCGACAGCTTTTAGAAGGTGGTATCTCAGTGGAGGATACACAGCAATCCACTCAAGCTGTGAGTGTGAGCCGGGTATCATCTGATGAGACAGTTAAACAGGGTATATCGTCTAAGAACAAAGAGTAGTGAAGTTCAAAAAAGGATGAATTCATGACACAACCACGAGTCCTTGTTATTGGTGGTGGCCTTGCAGGCCTCTCCGCAACAATGCGGTTAGCTGAACTTGGCGTACATGTTGATCTTGTGAGTCTTGTTCCAGTGAAAAGATCACACAGTGTTTGCGCCCAAGGTGGAATTAACAGTGTGAATGCTGTCACGAGGCAGCAAGGTGATAATGAGTACAAGCACCTCGATGACACTGTATATGGTGGTGATTTTCTGCAACATCAGCCCCCCGTGAAGGAAATGGCAGATTGGGCGCCTCGCATTATCGATCTCATGGATCGCCTCGGTGTCCCTTTCAATAGGACGCCAGAGGGCTTTCGAGATCAGCGTCGTTTCGGCGGCACGTTGTATAAGCGGACCTCTTTTGCTGGCGCAACAACAGGGCAACAACTTCTTTATTCACTTGATGAGCAAGTACGTCGTTGGGAAGCCGAGGGCCGGGTGAAGAAATGGGAGTTCTGGGATTTCCTCGAGCCGGTGATGGATGACGATGGACGGTGCATTGGCGCAGTGTGCCAGGATATGGTGACCATGAAATTCAAGGCATTTTCTGCGGATGCCGTCATCCTTGCATCGGGTGGCTGTGGGCTTCTTTACGGCCGATCAACGATGTCAATGATCTGCACCGGAAGTGCTGTGAGTCGTGCCTATAAGGCAGGAGTGAAATACGGAAATGCAGAGTTTATTCAGGTTCACCCGACTGCGGTTCCGGGAGCTGACAAGCTTCGGCTCATGAGCGAAAGTGCTCGAGGTGAAGGTGGTCGTGTGTGGGTTCCACGCAAAGCTCAAGATGCTCGTGACCCGAAGGATATTCCAGTAGCTGAACGATATTATTTTCTCGAAGAGCGATACCCCGAGTACGGGAACCTTGTGCCCCGTGATATTGCAACCCGTGAAATTTTTGATATCTGCACCACCGATGGATTGTCTGTGGAAAAAGATCGTCTCTGTGTGTATCTCGACCTCACACATATTCCGAGGGAAACACTCGATCGGAAGTTAGGCGGTATTCTTGAAATTTATGAAAAATTCCAAGGTGTTGATCCTCGTGAAGCCCCGATGAAAATCTTCCCCGCAGTTCACTATTCGATGGGTGGGCTCTGGGTAGATTATGAAAAAAGTGAAACTGGGGGTCTGCTAGAAGGATCGCCTCGTAATCAGCAGACGAACATTCCCGGCCTGTACGCCATTGGAGAATGTGATTACCAATACCACGGTGCAAATCGACTTGGTGCGAATTCTTTGCTGTCGTGTATTTTCAGCGGTCTATTCTGTGCTTCAGGTGTCATTGCCGGCGCGAAGAAAAATACCCGCGATGAGACTAGCCCTGATTTTGTTGCAGCGGTGAAAAGGCAGGAAGAGCGTCACCAAGCAATTCTGTCTCGTCCAGCGGGAGAATCGAATCCGTATGATATTCATCGACAACTTGGTGATATTATGACTCGAACGGCGACCGTGGTAAGGCGGAACGAACAGTTGACTCAGGCGTATGACGAAGTATGTCAACTAGAAAACGTCTGGGAGCACTGCAGTCTGTCGGATACCGGAAATTGGACGAACCAGAATGTAGTATTTACCAAATCAGTTGGTGATATGTTTCCGCTTGCGAAACTCATTTTGAAAGGCGCGTTGCTTCGTGATGAATGTCGCGGGGCTCACTATAAACCAGACTTCTCAATGCCAGGCATTGCGGCAACTGAGCCAGCGGAACAAAAAGCGGAGGCAGAGCGTTGGTGCGATCGGTTTGAGGAAAACACCCGAAAGTGGCTCAAGTCGACGATAGGTGTCCATGGTGATGACGGGCACCCAGTCATTACCTATGAAGATATTGATACGACGCTTATTCCTCCACGGCCCCGTCTTTATGGGCTTGTTGGTGGTGAGGTTATTGAGCAGGTTTGGAAAGAACGAACAGAGAAGGCGGTTGAGCCCGCGACAGTCGGGTAACCGTACGGTATTTTTTAAGATACCCTTTGCATCTATTGATAATTGGGAGTGACTATGATTACTGCATCTACAACAACGAGTCCAGAAGTTGAATCTAACGGAAAACTAACTCCGCAAGAAATTCGTGTTCGTGTCTTGCGACAAGATGCACCAGGTGACGAGAGCTACTGGCAGCAATTTGCAATTCCTTACGAGCCAAACATGAACGTTATCAGCGTGCTCCAACGAATTGCTGCAATTTCGAAATCTCAGGATGGGCGAAAAGTACCGCCGGTTGCCTGGGACTGTGCGTGCCTTGAAGAGGTTTGTGGTTCTTGTGCAATGTTGATAAACGGCCGTGCCAGAATGGCCTGCTCATCTCTTGTTGATAACCTGTTCGAGGAGACGCCTGGTGAAATTGAACTCAGGCCACTCACAAAATTTCCAGTCGTCCGTGACCTCAGTGTCGATCGAGGCAGGATTTTTCATTCACTCGAACGAGTGAAAGCGTGGGTGCCGGTTGACGATTCATATGATCATGGTCCAGGTCCACGGATTTCTCCAGAAGAACAAGAAGATGCATATCCACTGACTACATGCATCAGTTGTGGATGTTGCATGGAAGCCTGCCCTCAGTTTAATAAAATTGAGACTGTTCAACGTGAAGGAGAAACCGACGACGACTTTGATACACGGAAGCAGACAGCCTATGACCAACAATTCCTTGGACCACATGCAATCAGTCAAGCTGTGCTTTTTAATGGTCATCCTACGGGCAGCATGAACGCAGATGAGCGGATGCAGGCCCTTACAGGTCGGGGTGGTATTCAGATGTGCGGTAATGCCCAGAATTGTGTTGCGGTTTGTCCTAAACGAATTCCGCTTACCAGGTCTATCGCTCGTGCTGGGAGAGCAGCAACTGTGTGGGCAATCAAAAAGTTTTTTGACCGGTAAGCTAATTTCTTTTACGCAGACTCACAGGAACCGTCACCAGAGGGCTTCTGAAACGCGGGTTCTGCGACAACATTCACGTACTGATCATCAAAACACCTGCGTACTCGAGATAAAGAAGCGAAATAGCTCGAATTGCGTACTGTTCGTTTGTATGGTAACGTCTCTAAAAATAAGAGATTTGAAGTACTTTGCTCTCCGTGAGCCGGCTGTTCCCGCTGAAGATGTCCCTTTAGATGAAAATGGGCGTCTTGTCAGATTTGGCGTAGTAAGACCCGGCTGCTCATTGTGGCTTGCACAATAATGAAGAGAGCAATTCACATGAGAGAAGGTTCCGAGTGACGAGTGAAGAACAGCCTCGGCGACGTCGCCGGCGGCGTAGCCCTGCTGCTGAAAATTTCTCCGAAGGCACGGATAGCCGACGAGAAGAAGTACCGGCGACGTCTGTTGAGAAGACACTCACGGGGTCCGGTGATACTGAAAATAAAGGTGGAGGATTTGCAACCCTTGGACTTTCACCAACCACCCTGCAGGCAGTGGATCGAGCGGGATATTCTCAGCCAACTCCTGTTCAGGCTGGCGTTATTCCCAGAGCTATCGCTGGTGTTGATGTATTAGGACAAGCCCGAACTGGTACAGGCAAGACTGCTTCGTTCGTGCTTCCGATACTCGAGTTACTAACTCAAAGTCCTGGACGAGGTCGTGGTGCGCGGGCGCTTGTCATGGTACCAACGCGTGAACTAGCCGTCCAAGTTCGTGATGAATTTGAAAAACTTGCTGCAGGTTCAAAAATGCGGTGCGTTGCTGTGTATGGTGGAAAGCCCATTAAGGGACAAATCGATAAGCTTGCGAAGAACCCTGAAGTTGTCGTTGGAACACCGGGAAGAGTTCTTGACCACATGAGTCGGGGTACGCTTTTATTGAGTGAATTAGAACTTGTAACACTTGATGAAGCGGATCGCATGCTGGATATCGGTTTCCGTCCAGACATAGAAAAAATTCTTCGTCGGTGCCCTCAGAGCCGACAGACGCTGCTTCTTTCCGCTACCGTTCCTCCTCCTGTAGCAAAATTAGCAACTCGATACATGCGAGATCCTGAGATACTCGACTTTTCGACAAATGAACTTTCCGTTGAGACAATTGAGCAGTTTTATTTCACGGTGGATCCCACTCGTAAGTTTAAGTTACTTGAAAAAGTACTCGAGCAAGAACAGCCGCGGCAGGCTATTGTGTTTTGTCGAACCAAACGTGGGACCGATAAAATACATGAGCGGCTCCAGCGACACAGAAAAAACGAAAAGACGAGTGTTGCGTGTATTCATGGTGATCTTGCCCAGAACGTGCGAGATCGTGTGATGCGGCAATTCCGTGACGGTCAGATTCAGGTATTGGTGGCAACCGATGTTGTTGGTCGTGGTATTGATGTATCAGGTGTTTCACACATCATTAACTACGACATCCCCGAGTTCTGCGATGACTACGTTCACCGCGTTGGCAGAACAGGACGCATGGGCCGCGAGGGTATCGCGTATACATTTGTTGCACCGGAAGAGGGTCCGCAACTGACTCGTATCGAGATGCGGATCGATAAGCTACTGGAAAGGAAGGAAGTGCCAGGATTTGTTGCACTTGATCCACAGCCCGCGGGGCCAGTTCCTTCTCAAGGGCAACAGCCTGGAGACGTTCAGGGTTCAGCTGAATCGGTCGACGCCGAACCGCCGAAGCCCGCTCCGTCACTGCTGGGAAGAAAGCGTGGCCGTAAACGGTTTCGTAAGGCGTTGTAGAACCCGTAACTGTAGGGTGTAGAAATGTCAGAACGGGCATTGCGGCAGCGATTAGAGAGCCTGGAGCTAGCAGGCGTCACAAGCCTTCCAAAAATTCGAATGAGTCAAGGGCAGCGAGTCGGTGATGCGTCAGCAGACTTGCAGAGAACTGATTCCGAAGAGTACGGACAGTTACTCATTGGCATGCACGAAGAAGTGTCACGTTGTACCAAGTGTTCGCAAGTCGCTTCCTTCTCTTCTCAAGATGTATTTGGTGGCGGTGGTGAACATCCTCGTCTTTGTTTTTTTGGAGTATCTCCAGAAAATGCTCATGTTGAAGCTGGAACACTTTTTACGGGTCAAACAGAGATACTTTTTACGAAAATTCTTGACGCGTGTGCATTTCCCTCTGAAGAAGTCTATGTGCTCAACAGTCTTACGAAACCGAATCCTAAAGAGCATCGTCAAGACACTCACGAGAACAAGGATTACGAACAATTTTTCGAACAACACTTAAATGTATTGAAGCCTGGATTTATCTGCTGTCTTGGAGCCAGTGCGGCTCAGTCTCTCTTGCGTAGTACAGAGTCAATTGAATCACTGCGTAAGAAGTGGTTTACATATCAAGATGTACGTGTCATGTGCACGTACCATCCCTCCTACCTTCTTCAGAACCCGTCAGCAAAACGGGACGTTTGGGAAGATATGAAACGACTCATGAGTGCTATGAAAATAGAACTTCCGGCGAGCTAGGTCGGCACGCATTGAAGTTGCAACGCCAGGTCTTCATTGAGCAAGCAATGCTTCTCTCGCTTGTTCAATAATTGACGCCGCTCGTTGTTCATCAGCTGCTTCTGCAATGATTCTTACAATAGGCTCCGTATTACTTGCACGTGCCAGTACCCAGCCATCACTACATTCTACGCGTACGCCATCGAGGCGACTTACAGTTGCTTGAGGAAAGGCATGAGCAACACGATGAAAGGAGTCTTCAATATCTGACTGAGACCAGCCAGATGGAAGCACGAGCTTTGTTTTTTTAATCGCGAGAGAAGGAAAGTCTTTGATCAGATCTGCAAGGGGGACAAGTTTTCCACCCTCTGTCATGCGTTCTAAAATAAGTGCCATGGCAACGAAAGAATCTCGGACAAGGCCGACACGGGGGTCTATTACGCCACCGTTGCCTTCTCCACCTAGAATAGCATTCTTTCGTAGCATCTCGTCGACAACGTTTGCTTCACCGACAGCGGAGAGTGTGCATGATGAGCCATGTTGTTCTGCAAGTTTCACTGTGAGGCAACTTGTAGAGCAGTTGATGACAACAGGGCCAGGAGATTTATGAAGCACTGCATCAGCTGCAAGAGCGAGTGTGAGTTCTTCACCGAGGTAGTGTCCCGTGCTATCAGCAATGGCAAGCCTGTCTGCATCGGGATCTTGAAAGAAGCCAATGTCAGCCCCGGCTGCTGGTATTTGGGGCAGTAAATCGATGAGATTATCCGCTGTTGGCTCCGGTTCGTGCTCAAACTGGCCGTCAGGAGGCTCGCCAACAAAAGTAACCTCACAACCAAGTGCCTCGAGGAGTGGGCGTGCCAGGCGGCTTCCTGCCCCACGACCACAATCTATCCACACCTTCGGCTTCACGCGACGGATAGCATTCACGTCGATAATCGCAAGTACTTTTTCCAGATGTGGGAGAACGCTTTCAATTGAATGAATATTCCCAGGCTTGCACTCATTCTGTGTCTTTGGTGGAGCCCTTCGTAGTGCTTCAAATCGTAAACGTACAGCGTCACCTGCCACAGCGGGAAGTATACGGCCTTTCTCGGAGAATAGTTTGATGCCGTTGTAGGGTGCTGGATTATGGCTGGCCGATATTTGAATACCTCCAGCAGCATTATGCTCAACAACGGCAATGCCTACTGTTGGTGTTGATGCCGTATCACAGTCGAGCACATCTCGGCCACTAGCCGTAATTGCCTTAGCAATTATTTCTTTAAGCGCCGGTCCAGACTCTCGGCCATCTCTCCCAACAACGATAGGGCCAGCAGGAAGCGTTTCGATGAAACTGCATGCATACGCTGCTGCGACGTCATCCGTAAGAGATTTTCCCACGATTCCACGAAGCCCGGAGACACTGACAATAAGTGGCTCAGGATGCGATAAATTCGAACCAGTTCCATTATTCATTGATTTTCCATTGGGAATTGCTGCATGTTTTGGGAAGGCAGAGTATAAATCCAAACGTAATGTAACGAATACCCATGTTTCCCCGGAGCTCCCGATGACACCAATGTCTGTTGATCTGCTAACGGATTGTCTTGCACAACTAGATAGAGCTCATGAGGATGGGGCGATTACAGACCACTCGGCAGTCACAATGCGAACATGGTTGAACGAATCACGGTATTTAGAGTTTGCCGAGCCACTTGCTGATCTTATCCAGCGTGCAAAATCTGATAAGACAATTTGGAAATCACTCGACGATGCATATTGGACGGTCATTCCTTTCGGCACAGGGGGGCGTCGCGGGAAGATGTTTCCCGTTGGGTCCAATGCCATCAATGACCGCACAATTGGCGAGAGCGCTCAAGGGCTTGCTGAATATGTGACTGAAACGTGTCTAGCAGATGGTGAGCCAAGTTGTACTATCGCCTACGACACGCGGCATCGGTCAGAGCATTTTGCAAAGTTGTGTAGTGAAGTTCTTCTAGCAGCAGGATTTAAAATATTTTTCCTGCGAGGCTTTCGGAGCACACCGGAACTTTCATATGCGGTTCGATATACCAAGAGCACGTGCGGTATTATGGTAACCGCGAGCCATAATCCCCCTAGTGACAATGCTGTCAAAGTGTACTGGGCTGGTGGCGTTCAAGTGTTGCCACCTCACGACAAGGGCATCATTCAACGAGTGATGGAGGCCAATGAAATTGGTCGAGTTCCGTTTGAGGATGGAGTTCAAAAGGGGCGTGTTGTCTTCATGGAAGATGAGATTGATACGGCTTTTGTAAAGGCAGTGCTGGAGCAGGCAACACCAGGGGCACGCGATCTCTCAATCATTTACACACCGCTTCATGGAGTCGGTGCGACAGCTGTTCTTCCGGTGCTTCGGGGAGCCGGTTTTCAGGATGTGAGATTGTTCGGTCCGCAAGCGGATCCAGACGGCGACTTTCCAAATGTCCCAGGGCATGTTGCAAATCCAGAAAACCCCGAAGTGATGAGTGGTGCAATTGAAGAGGCTCGCCATCGGTCCGATGACGTGGTGATGGCAAGTGATCCAGACTGTGATCGGCTTGGGGCAGCAGCCGCAATTGATGGAACCAGCAGTAGTGAATGGAAGGCGTTCACAGGAAACCAGCTTGGGGCATTGCTAACGGATTGGGTGCTTGAAAAAAGAAGAGAGCAGAAAAATCTGGGCCCTGCTGACACCATTGTCACAACCTTGGTAACAAGTGGCCTGGTTCGTTGCATTGGTGAAAAGTATGGAGTGAATGTCATCGATTGGCTTCAGGTTGGATTCAAATGGATAGGCCGAACGATTGACGATATTGGTGCAGAAAATTTCGTTTTTGGTTGTGAAGAATCTCATGGATATCTGGCAGGAACACATGTTCGTGATAAAGACGCTAGTGTGGCGGCACTACTTCTCGCGGAATTGGCAGCAGATCTCAAGGCACATGGAAAAACGTTACATCAAAAGCTTGATGAAATTTTTTGTGAATATGGGTGTCATCTTGAGCGGCAGTTAGCAATTAAGTTGCCAGGTGCTGCTGGTATGGACCGAATGCAAGAGATCATGGCCGGCTTGCGAGCAGACGTCCCGGCAGAATTTAGTGGGCTGCCGGTGAGAAGAGCAAGAGATTATGGGCAGCTGAAAATTCTGGAATCTGGTGGGAGAGAAACACCGTTTGAGGGGGAGAAAGGTGATCTTGTGATCTTCGATCTCATTGGGTCGAATAGTCCGAGCAACGAGGATTCCGAGTATGAATTTCCTCCACTTCGCAATGCGATAGCGGCGAGGCCGTCCGGCACAGAACCAAAGATCAAGTTTTACCTTTTCACTTTTTCTCCACCGATGGCAAGAGCAGAACTTCCGTCTGTAAAGCGTTTGCTCGAAAGCCGACTTGATCTTCTGGAGAAGGATTTGCGCAAACGAGTGGGAGTTTGATCTCAAGATGCGCAAGTTGTGTCGCTTTTATTCGAGATCTTTTGAAAAGAATCTGATGTTGAGACGGCTGGCAATTGTGACATTCGTCATAGAATATAAATATGAACGATTCATCGGATGCCAATTCTGAGACAACTCCAGCAGATACTGATAGACCAGTGACGTCTAGCGATTGTGCTGCAGCTGCCAGAAAGGTACGTGATTTTCCGCAGACGGCGGGAGTCTATTTGATGAAAGATATTGCCGGCCGTGTTATTTACGTTGGTAAGGCAAAGAACCTTCGAAGTCGGGCTGCGAGCTATTTCCTGAAGGCCGCTGAAGTCGACCGTCGGACAGCTGATCTTGTTCGTGAAATAAGAGACATTGACTATCTGGAAGCAGATAGTGAAGTAGATGCACTTCTTCTTGAAAGTCGTCTTATTAAAGATGTACAGCCACGATTTAATTCGTTACTCAAAGACGACAAGACTTTTCCATACCTGCAAATCACGACACATGAAGATTTTCCCAGGATTGAGTTTACTCGTTCGCCAGCTTCCAAAGGCGTAAAGCTCTATGGCCCGTTTCCTAGTGCAGGAAGTCTTCGTGGGGCGATCGTCGTACTCCAAAGGATTTTTAAATTCCGGACATGCTCGCTTGATATCGATAAGGATGATCCCCAGTGGCGATGGTTTCGGCCATGCTTGCTCGCGTCAATTGGTCAGTGCACCGCTCCATGTAATCTCCGAATAACAAAAGAGGATTACCGCAAAGACATTCATCGACTTAAGACGTTTCTAGAGGGCGGAAAAAAACGGCTTCTTGAAGAAATGCGGACGGAAATGATGTCTGCATCACACGGGCTTGAATATGAAAAAGCAGCAAGGTTACGAGATGAGATCAAGCTGCTTGAGCGGCTTCATGAGCGAGGCGATCTTGAAGAGCATGTACAGCCAGAAGTGTTTCTCGTTGATCCAAAAAAAGGACTCGCGGGCCTCGAAAAGGTTCTTGGTCTCTCAGGACCACCTCGCGTCATAGAGGGGGTTGATATTGCTCATTTGGCGGGTAATGAAACGGTTGCCAGCCTTGTTCAATTCATTGATGGCCTTCCGTTTAAGCCAGGCTATAAACGATATCGAATTAAAACAGTTCAAGGTATCGATGACTTTAAAAGTATTCATGAGGTTGTGTTACGGAGATTTTCACGACTGCTTCGAGAAGGAGCATCTCTTCCAGATGTGTTTCTTATTGACGGTGGAAAGGGGCAGTTGTCTGCTGCGATGGATGCACTGAATTCGCTCGGGGTGGAGCCACCGTGTATCTTGTCAATTGCCAAGAGAGAAGAAGAGATTTTTCTGCCTGGTAAATCGGAGCCCTTGCGATTGTCTCGAGATGCTTACTCGTTACGTTTACTGGAATACGTTCGTGATGAATCACATCGTTTTGCACAACACTATCACCATCTACTTCGAGGTAAGCGCACACTCGAGGATGACACCCTGGGGTCCTGAATAAAAATCAGTAGAGGCCTTGATGTTCATTTTGATGAAAAGGTAGAAGTCGAATTATTCAGCTTTAAGCCAAGAGCGAGCGGCGTCTATTTCAGTGTGATCAAAGTAGGAAATTTTTGCGGTGGTGAAGGGCTTGCAGAACCACGCCATTCCCTCTTCCCATTTCTTTTCACCGACCATAGCGAGTCGCTCGATTTCACCGAAGTGTTTCATGTCAAACTTGATGTCCTCCCAGAGGGCACCTGCGTCCCAGCCAGAAAAGTCATGCATTGAAAAGAGGATCTTTACTTTCCCTTTTTTCATTTCCGATTCGATAACTGGCACAAATGTGTCATAGTCATCACGCGTGAGTTTCCCCGTTGTTGCCACTTCAATAATTCTGTCGCCCTGTAGGTTCGTTACCTGTACAGTCATGTTACTCCCCCCTTAAGTAGTAGTTCCCTTGAGTTTTCAACCGATAACTAGTCTAACGCGCCCGATCTGAGACGCACGACCACTCCCATTTGGTGCGTAATGTATGTTTCATAGGTAACATTATGACACATATGAAGCCGACTCGGTGAGCTTTGCCCAGTGCTCACAATTGCATCCGAAACTCGTGAAAAAAGGAGACTGCCCGTGAATTCTCATAACTTCTCGCATGGAGCGAGTAATCGTTGTGACTTTTTGCGTCAATTGAAAGCCGGTAGCCGAAGAGAGTTTATGCAGGTCGGCACCCTCGCTGGATTTGGTTTATCGCTCGGCTCTTTTTTTAGTATGCGGGCAGCGCAGGCTGATGCGAAACAGTTTGAGCATTTCGAAGGAACGGCCAAAAGTGTCATTCATATTTGGCTGCCAGGTGGTTGGTCCCAGCAAGAAACGTTTGATCCCAAGCCACTCTCACCTCTTGAGTACAGAGGCGAAATGGGAACAGTCCAAACGGCTCTGCCTGGCGTTCGCTTTAATCAGCATCTGAAGAACACTGCAAAAATAGCAGATAAAATAACAGTCATCCGCTCAATGACGCATGGTGAAGCGGCCCACGAACGTGGTACTCACAATATGTTTACTGGGTATCGACCGAGTCCAGCAGTCACCTATCCAAGTTTCGGTAGTGTCGTATCACATGAATTAGGTTCGCGAGCAAGCCTGCCTCCATACGTGTGCTTGCCGACCCTGCCCGCACCGGACGCTGAGGCTGGATATTTAGGAAGCGCATTTGGCCCATTTACACTTGGATCAGACCCGGCGAGCCCGAACTTCACGGTGCGCGATCTTTCATTGCCTGGTGGTGTTGATTCGAAAAGATTCGAATCCCGTCGCCATCTACGAAACGTTGTCGGCAAGCATTTCAATCGGCTTGAAGGCTCTGAAAACATTATGGCGATGGATAGTTTCTATCAACGAGCCTACGACCTTGTGAGTTCATCAAAGGCACAGGCGGCTTTTGACATAAACGGCGAGTCGAAGGAACTGCGAGATCAATATGGCCGCAATCAAGCTGGCCAGCGAATGATTCTTGCTCGAAGGCTTGTGGAGGCAGGTGTTCGATTTGTGACAATGTCCTACGGAAGTTGGGATATGCATCAGAAAGTAAAGCAGGGGATTGATCGTACGCTTCCTGCGTTTGACCAAGCATTTACAGCGCTCATTCGTGATCTTGAGCAGCGTGGTCTTCTCGATTCAACACTCGTAATGGTGTCGAGTGAGTTTGGTCGTACGCCAAAAATTAATAAGGACTCTGGTCGTGATCATTGGCCCAAAGTTTTCAGTACCGTGCTGGCTGGCGGTGGGGTGAAGAAGGGCCTTGTTCATGGCGCATCGGATTCGATAGCGGCTGAACCTTTTGACAGTCCAGTCACAATCGAGGATCTAGCTACAACGGTATATCATTGCCTAGGGATTGTTGCAGAGAAAGAACTGATGGCTCCTGGAGCGCGGCCCGTCGAAATTGTTGACGGTGGTAAAGTTCGGCACGAGCTGCTGGTGTGATCTGTAATTTCTATAACGTCAAGGCATGTAGCGCCACTGTTTAAGGGAGTGTTCGTGTGATGAAAAAGAAGAAGGCTCTTCAATGGATCAACCTAAGACTGTGTGGAGCAATTCTTGGCTGTAATGGGCTGCTGATAAGTGTTGGTTTTGCTGCGCCGACAGTCAATAAAGTTATGCCGGCTGGTGCGATGCGGGGAAGCGAGTGTGAAGTGCTTGTGATGGGAACAAACTTACACGAACCACAGGCCCTTTTTTTTGAAGACGGAATTGTCCATCAGACAAAAATTGAATCAGTAAATGATAAGCAGTTTAAAGTTACCCTGAATGTTCCAGAAGATGCTCCGTTTGGTAATCACCGCTTTCGAGTCCGGACTAAAAAAGGCCTTTCGTTGCTTCGGACATTTCGAGTCGGACCTTTTCCGCATGTGACGGAATCAGAGTCCGATTCTTCTCAGAAGAAACCTCCCAACAATACGGCAGCTGAGGCGCAAGAGATCCAGTTTTCAAAAGCTGGTGGTTTAACAGTCGCTGGAGTTGTGGATCGAGAAGACGTCGATTGGTACAAGGTCGTGCTCAATAAAGATGACCGGCTTTCCGTAGCGGTTGATGGCGTTCGTCTCAACTATACGCCATTTGATCCGTACATCGATATTGTTGATACCAAAGGTTTTGTTGTCGCAGCGAGCGATGATCATCCATTGATGGAGCAGGATGCACTCCTCGCTTTTACGGCTTCGGAGCCGGGGGAATTCTTCGTAAGGGTGCGAGAGAGTGCATACGGTGGAAGTTCTGCATGTAGCTACCTGCTTCACGTTGGTCGCTTCCCAACGCCCTCGGTAGCGCTTCCTCCGGGAGCAAATCCAGGATCTGAAGTGGTAGTCAAATGGCTTGGTGATCCAGCGGGTGGATTTGAGTCAAAAATAAAGATTCCCAGTACCTTTCGTCGTGCTTCTTCGGAAGTGAGCCATATGCTGTCGGTGCACCCTCGCCGGGAAGGTGTCATTGCAGCAGAGGCTGTCCCGCTGCGTGTTACAAATCTTCCTATTAGCAAAGAGACGGAATCGAATGACTCACCAAACGGGAATGCAAGTGTTCCTGCGCCGGCTGCCATCTGGGGTCAATTTGAAAAAGAAGGTGACGTAGACTGGATCAGAATTGAGGCACCAAAAGGATCGAAATGGTCAGTAAAAGGTTGGGGAAGAAGGCTTGGGTCGCCAGTCGACATCATACTGAATGCATATCGAGATAACGAAAAACATACGCGTATAACAGGAAATGATGATTCCTCTGGGCCGGATAGTCTTATGAGTGTGACAACGCCGGAGGAGGGGTCTTTTCTCATCCATATACGAGATCATCAAAAGCGTAGTGGAGAAATGTTTGTTTGGTGGCTTGAGGTTGA
>ERZ1048686.2026-NODE-2026-length-14554-cov-6.852197_pt1 | contig 14554 bp, 11 predicted proteins | sample MGYA00383099_ERZ1048686 | MGnify/ENA primary metagenome ERZ1048686 (study PRJEB29581, sample SAMEA5548369) | metagenome | biome: marine; feature: coastal; material: water | depth 25 m | study: Short-term variability in the microbial, nano- and picoplankton... | reverse complement strand
TGATTTTTGTATCTTCGAAAAAACCCGAGTATGAAATCAATATCCTTTCTGTTCATTTCTTTTTTATTTGTAAGCGTTTCATTAATAGGGCAAAACATTAATGTTGGCCCATACTTGCAAGACGCCGAACCGACCTCTATAACAATAATGTGGGAAACCTCATCGGGTAATGAAAGCGTGGTTGAATGGGGAACAAGCAGCTCTCTTGGGAATTCCTCTTCTGGGATTTTTATAGCCGGGAATGGGCTTTCACGAATTCATACAACCATGATTTCCGGGCTTGAATCCAATACCAAATACTACTACCGAGTAATTACAAATAATGCTCAAAGTGATGTTTTTGACTTTGTAACTCCTCCTTTACCAAACAGTGAGGCGCCTGTAAATCTCGTATCTATGAGTGATATGCAGCAAGATTGGCAACACACCAGTGTTTTTGAGGACATCATCAATGATGAGCTCATCCCATTCGTAAATAATCGTTTTGGAAACGATTTGTCGACAGACATTGCCTACGTATTTATCCCGGGAGACCTCGTGGCTACAGGGAGTAATTACTCTTCTTGGGAGAGCACTTTTTTTGATCCTGCACAAGCCCTATTTCAACATGTACCCGTTTATCCTGTTGCAGGAAATCACGAACAAAATTCCGAAAACTATTTTAAGTATTTCAGTCTTCCGACAAACGGCACGAATCAAAATGATTATCTCGAACATTGGTATTATAAAGACTACTCCAATGTTCGATTAATTGGTCTAGAAACAAACAGCGGGTATCGCATACAGGAACAGCTCGACTGGCTACAAGGGGTCCTTGATGATGCCAGTAATGACGAACACATTGATTTTGTTTTTGCCCAGCTTCACCACCCGCATCATTCAGAATTATGGATTGCAGGCAACACCGATTATACGGGAGACATCATTACTTTATTGGAGGAGTTTTCCTCCAATTGTGGAAAGCCTAGTATTCACTTTTTTGGACACACACATGGCTATTCGAGGGGGCAAAGTCGAGATCATGAACATTTAATGGTCAACGTTGCAACGGCAGGTGGCGCTATTGATAATTGGGGAGAATATGCTCAGCAAGATTATAAAGAATTTTCAAGAAGTGATGATGATTATGGTTTTGTATTGCTCGAGGTTGAGGCAGGAAATGACCCGCAATTTTTATTAACAAGGGTAAGCCATGGAAGCTACGAAGATGGTCTTGTCAATAATGAAATAAAGGACACCATTCGCGTGAGAGCTAATAATATAAACCCCGACAAGCCATCGGGTCTTTTCCCTTATGAAGGGGCCGAGCTGAGTCCAGATTGTATTGTGTTTTTAGGTTCAAATTTCTCAGATGATGACAATCAATATCAAGGGGCTGTACATTGGCAGGTTTCAACCGATGTGGGTTTTTCTTCTTTGATTTACGATGATTGGTTTCAACACGAAAACTGGTATTATGACGAAGACCTTGAGGCGGGAAACAGTATGACTGAAAGAGAGATAAGCTCTCTACAAGAAAGCACGAATTACTTTTGGAGGGTCAGATACCGCGATCGCAGCTTAGGATGGAGTGATTGGTCTGATCCTATTGGGTTTTCTACGTCATTAAGTGTCTACTCAGCCAATCTGCTTCAAAATCCGGGAGCTGAAGACGGCACCAATTCTTGGACGGGTGTTTCTGGCTCTTTTGAATCTATTTTAAGTGGGGAGTGCGCCGGAAACAATTCATATTATGGGGCGCGACTATTTGCTGTTGGGGGTGTTTGTGATCCAAATGCATATGGAGAAGGGTATCAAGATGTCGACCTTCTATCCTACTCTTCAATGATTGATAATGACTCGGCAATTGTGTTTTTTGGTGGATATTTAAGTGATTATTCTGGTGATGACATTCCTGCATTTCACCTCGAATTTTACAATGCCTCGAATACACTTCTCGGTTCTACTGTGAGCTACGAAAACCAAAGTCCTGAATGGACATATGTATTCGACAATATTGCTGTTCCAGCTACTACGAGAAAAATCCGGATGATCTTAACAGGAACTAGAAACGCAGGTACTGATAACGACAGTTATTTTGATGATTTATTTGTTCGTTTAAAACCAATTGGTGATGATTGTGAGCAATTGTCACTTGATGTTGAGGACAAGCCCGACCCTATATCGATATATCCCAATCCAACTGGAGATGTTTTTTATGTAGAATCAAACACTGAACATCTCAATTTACCCCTTCTGGTATATAATCAAGAAGGAAAAATTATCGTTGAAGGATCATTAGACTCCATTAAAAAAATGATTGACCTTTCTTCTTTTCCTTCAGGTGTATATTACATTAAGGTTGATGATTTTCCTGAGAAGAAAATCATTAAATCGTTATAGAGGAGTCTGTAAGTAGGTTATTCACATCTGGTAGTTTTAGTACTGACAAGACAAATGAAGAAAATAAAATAAGAAGTCGATCCGGGATAAAATTCATTTCGATTTCAGAATTAATCGAAAAAATTAAAAAAAACAAATTTCATAGACTTAAAATACTATTTTGGTATAAAAATACTGTATGTGGATTGGTTTAATAATTTTTGGTTGTCTGATTCTGTTATTTGTAATTATGTTCAATTCTTTAGTGTCAAGAAAGAATCAAGTTGAGAATGCTTTTGCAAGTATTGATGTATATCTCAAAAAAAGAGCAGATCAAATTCCGAATTTAGTAAACGCTGTCAAGGGCTATATGAATCATGAAAAGGCGATGCTAGCTCAAATCACAAAGCTGAGAACAGAAGCTTTTGATAATAAAATAGGTAGTAATGAGCGAGTTGCTGTTGAGAATAAAATCACTGATTCCATGAATAAAATAATGTTGGCGGTGGAAGCGTATCCAGACCTAAAGGCCAGTGATAATTTCATGCAACTTCAACGAAGTTTGAATGAAGTTGAAGAACAATTGGCGGCCTCTCGAAGAGCCTTTAATGCATCTGTTACAGATTATAACAATGGAGTGGAATCTTTCCCTATGAATATAGTCGCTCTTATGATTGCATATAAGCGGAAGAATATGTTTGTAATTCCTATGGAGTTTAGAGGTCAAACCGATGAAAGACCTAAAATCAAATTATGAAAACGGAAGAAGAATTTAATCGGTATTATGATGTTAATTTAATAAGTAAGCTACGCGACCTTGAAAACGAACGAAAGAAACTGTTGCCCCGAGCTATGATGTTTTTGCTAGGGATTGGCGGTATCCTGATTTGTTTTTTTAGTTTAAATGTCTGGGCATTTATTGTCGCCATTTTGATTAATGGAACATTGGGGGCGGTTTTTTTACCAAGGTTCTTTAAACTAAAGAAAGCACTTAAAGTTAAATACAAAGAAGAAATCATTAAGGAAATGGTCTATTTTATCGATCCAAGTCTCTCCTATAATTCCACTTCTTTTATTTCGCAGTCTGATTTTGAAAACAGCAAATTATTCATCAAAGGAATTGATCGCTATGAAGGCGATGATTTGGTTGTAGGTAATATAGGTAAAACTGAAGTTCGATTTTCTGAATTGAACGCCCAATACGAAACTACTGACAAAGATGGTCGTAGTAGATACGTCTCCATTTTCAACGGAATATTCTTTATTGCTGATTTTCATAAAGACTTTGTTGGTGAAACAATCGTTTTACCTGATAGAGCAGAAAAATTATTTGGAAAGCTTGGCACCATATTTCAAAAAATGAATGTTTCACGTCCTGATCTTGTGAAATTAGAAAATCCCGATTTTGAAAAAGCATTTGTTGTATATGGATCAGACCAAGTAGAGGCGAGATATATTTTAACCCCTGCTTTGATGGAGCGTATTATGGATTTTCAAAAGAAGTCCGGTAAGATTTATCTTTCATTTTTACACTCAAAAGTGTATATCGCGATTTCTTTAAACAAAAATTTATTTGAGCCGCCGTTATTCAAGTCCATGCTGAATTACAAGCTTGTGGAAGATTACTTCAAATACTTGATGCTAATAGTAAACATAGTGGAAGACTTAGATCTTAATACGAGAATCTGGTCAAAAAATTAAATGATTGACCTTTCTTCTTTTTCTTCAGGTGTATATTACATTAAGATTGGTGATTTTCCTGAAAAGAAAATCATTAAATCGTTTTAGAGGAGTCTGTAAGTAGGTTATTCACATCTGGTAGTTTTAGTACTGACAAGACAAATGAAGAAAATAAAATAAGAAGTCGATCCGGGATAAAATTCATTTCGATTTCAGAATTAATCGAAAAAATTAAAAAAAACAAATTTCATAGACTTAAAATACTATTTTGGTATAAAAATACTGTATGTGGATTGGTTTAATAATTTTTGGTTGTCTGATTCTGTTATTTGTAATTATGTTCAATTCTTTAGTGTCAAGAAAGAATCAAGTTGAGAATGCTTTTGCAAGTATTGATGTATATCTCAAAAAAAGAGCAGATCAAATTCCGAATTTAGTAAACGCTGTCAAGGGCTATATGAATCATGAAAAGGCGATGCTAGCTCAAATCACAAAGCTGAGAACAGAAGCTTTTGATAATAAAATAGGTAGTAATGAGCGAGTTGCTGTTGAGAATAAAATCACTGATTCCATGAATAAAATAATGTTGGCGGTGGAAGCGTATCCAGACCTAAAGGCCAGTGATAATTTCATGCAACTTCAACGAAGTTTGAATGAAGTTGAAGAACAATTGGCGGCCTCTCGAAGAGCCTTTAATGCATCTGTTACAGATTATAACAATGGAGTGGAATCTTTCCCTATGAATATAGTCGCTCTTATGATTGCATATAAGCGGAAGAATATGTTTGTAATTCCTATGGAGTTTAGAGGTCAAACCGATGAAAGACCTAAAATCAAATTATGAAAACGGAAGAAGAATTTAATCGGTATTATGATGTTAATTTAATAAGTAAGCTACGCGACCTTGAAAACGAACGAAAGAAACTGTTGCCCCGAGCTATGATGTTTTTGCTAGGGATTGGCGGTATCCTGATTTGTTTTTTTAGTTTAAATGTCTGGGCATTTATTGTCGCCATTTTGATTAATGGAACATTGGGGGCGGTTTTTTTACCAAGGTTCTTTAAACTAAAGAAAGCACTTAAAGTTAAATACAAAGAAGAAATCATTAAGGAAATGGTCTATTTTATCGATCCAAGTCTCTCCTATAATTCCACTTCTTTTATTTCGCAGTCTGATTTTGAAAACAGCAAATTATTCATCAAAGGAATTGATCGCTATGAAGGCGATGATTTGGTTGTAGGTAATATAGGTAAAACTGAAGTTCGATTTTCTGAATTGAACGCCCAATACGAAACTACTGACAAAGATGGTCGTAGTAGATACGTCTCCATTTTCAACGGAATATTCTTTATTGCTGATTTTCATAAAGACTTTGTTGGTGAAACAATCGTTTTACCTGATAGAGCAGAAAAATTATTTGGAAAGCTTGGCACCATATTTCAAAAAATGAATGTTTCACGTCCTGATCTTGTGAAATTAGAAAATCCCGATTTTGAAAAAGCATTTGTTGTATATGGATCAGACCAAGTAGAGGCGAGATATATTTTAACCCCTGCTTTGATGGAGCGTATTATGGATTTTCAAAAGAAGTCCGGTAAGATTTATCTTTCATTTTTACACTCAAAAGTGTATATCGCGATTTCTTTAAACAAAAATTTATTTGAGCCGCCGTTATTCAAGTCCATGCTGAATTACAAGCTTGTGGAAGATTACTTCAAATACTTGATGCTAATAGTAAACATAGTGGAAGACTTAGATCTTAATACGAGAATCTGGTCAAAAAATTAAATGATTGACCTTTCTTCTTTTTCTTCAGGTGTATATTACATTAAGATTGGTGATTTTCCTGAGAAGAAAATTATTAAATCGTTTTAGACGAATCCGTAAGGAGTAGATTCAAGTCTGACAGCTCTTTTGTTGTGAGATGCCTCCATTTCCCTCTATTTGTATCAAGCGGAATATTCATTATTCGTGTTCTTTTAAGTCGCAGAACCTCGTACCCCAGGTACTCACACATTCTTCTGATTTGACGGTTCAATCCCTGGGTCAATACAATTCTAAAGGTATTCTTTGAAATTTGTTTTACCTCGCATTTTCTGGTTACGGTGTCAAGAATTGGAACACCATTTCCCATACGTTTTAAAAAATCAGCAGTGACCGGTTTGTTCACTGAAACAATATATTCTTTTTCGTGATTATTTCGAGCTCTCAATATTTTGTTGACAATGTCTCCGTCATTCGTTAAAAGAATAAGGCCCTCGCTTGGTTTATCGAGTCTTCCTATTGGAAATATCCTTGAAGGAAAATTAATATAGTCTATGATATTGTCCTTTTCAACTCTTGTATCTGTAGTGCAAACAATACCAACAGGTTTATTAAATGCGATATATACGTTTTCTGATTGCTTGTTTTTTACCTCTATGCCATCAACCGTAACAACATCGTTGGCTTGCACTTTCGTTCCCATTTCGGGCACTACACCATTGATTTTTACAGCCCCATTATCAATAAGTTTATCTGCTTCACGCCTAGAACAGAAACCCGCTTCGCTTAAAAACTTATTGATTCTAACTTCTTTTGATTCAGACATATTATTATTCAAAATTAAAGCTTAGTACTTTACTTTCTTTTAAAAAAGATAAAATTACGGTATTTTGCTTTTCAAATGAACAAAGTAGAAAAACAAGACATTAAAAAGCGAATCCTTGAAGAGCTAAAAAAAACAGAGGAAGCCATCCTGGACTACAAAGAGTCTACAAAACCCATTTCTCCAGAAAACGCCATTGGTCGGGTTTCTCGAATGGACGCCATAAACAATAAAAGTGTTGTTGAAGCAGCCCTTCGAAAAGCCGAAGAAAAATTAAACAAACTGAAGCTGGTTTTAGATAAAGTAGACGATGCTGATTTTGGAATCTGTATTCGCTGTGGAGAACCCATACCCATTGGAAGAGTTTTATTAATGCCACAAAGCAGAAATTGTGTGCGCTGTGCTCAATAAAAACCGTTTCTAGTCTATATCTATGATACATAAATTAGCTGATCAAGAGCAACCTTAATACGTGTATTTCCAATAATCAATGTGGTTTGACTTCCTTTAATTTCGTCTACTGTGGCCTGTTGTTTTGTGGATATTATTTTAACCTTTGAGCCAACAATAATTTTGTCCTGACGATAAGATATTACCTGCTTTTTACTTAATTTTCTTTTGGGTTTCTTGGCTTTTTTCTTGGCTTCCGTTTTGGTTTTCTGCTCTTTCAAATAAGCAATAATCTTTTCAGAAATTTCCTCGTTGATTTTTTTGCCCTTACCTGTTTTGTACTGTGAAATAAAATCTAGCATTTTTTTACCTGCTAAAAGCTGGGTGTCGTGCACCTGATTTGATTGGTTCAACTTGTCATATTTGGACTGTAGTTTCTCTTTATAATTTTCTATCTGGTCAGCTTTGTCTCGGTATTCATCCGCTTCTTTTTTGTGCTCCTTAATTTGTTTTTCTAAAAGATTTGTTTTGCCCTGAAGGTCACTTAAAAGCTCGTTAAAACGCAGTTTTTCTTTATTTAATTTTTTCTTCGCTTTTTCTATTAGTGATTCAGGAACACCGTTTATTTTTGCCACCTCAAAAGTAAAAGAGCTTCCAGGCGAACCCATTTCAAATCTAAAAAGAGGTTGTAAATTTACAGGGTTAAAAAGCATACAACCATTAATGGCTTGGGGAAGCTGAACTGCTCTGGATTTAATGTTGCTGTAATGCGTTGTGAGTATCGCAAAGATCTTCTTTCGATAAAGCGATTCAAAAAAAGCTTCTGCCAAAGCTCCTCCAAGGTCGGGATCGGAACCTGTCCCAAATTCATCCAATAATAGAAGTGTTTCTGGATTGGAAAGTGATAAAAACTTTTGCATTCTTGTAAGTCGATAAGAATAGGTACTCAATTCATTTTCTATAGACTGATTGTCTCCTATCTCTGAAAAAATTTGATTGAACAAGCAAAATGTGTTGTTTTCTTTTGCTGAGATAAACATTCCAGATTGAACCATCAGCTGAAACAGTCCTAAGGTTTTTAGAGTTATGCTTTTGCCTCCCGCATTCGGCCCAGATATGACCAGCATTCTACTAGACTCATCCATTTGAATGTTTTGTCCAAACGTTGGTTTTTTTTCGCTTCGATTTTTTTTGTTTAGTAATGGGTGCTTAGCATCCAAAACATCCAGTGTTTTACCTTTCCTAATATTTGGTTTCACGGCTTTCATCTCCCTTGCTAGCTTGTATTTGGAAGAAATGAAGTCCAGTTCGTGCAAGCTCCTATTGTATGCCTCTATGAGCCAAGAGTGTGACGCCAATGTGCGGGTTAATTCACGAAGTATGCGGTGCATTTCTTTTTCTTCGTCAATATGAAGATGATCAAGTTCTGTGTTTAATTCAATGTTTATTCGCGGTTCTACATGGGCAACATTTCCCGTTTTGCTGCTTCCCAAAACAAGACCTGAAAATTGCTTTTTATAAGACGATTTTACAGAAAGAACTCGGCGGTTATTGATTACCGTTTCTTTTGTTTCTGCAAGTAAGTTGGTTTTGGATAATTTTCGCAGCTCTTTCTCAAAGTTCTTTTGTATTTGTCGATGGGTACTTCGGATGGAAGCACGAATGTCTTTAAGCTGAGAAGAGGCGGTGTCTTTTATTTTACCCGATGCATCTATTACTTTTTCAATCGGTTCAATGATGTCCATAGTGAACTGGGTGTCTTCAAACACACTTTGCATTGCCCCATAATCTCCTATTGATTTTTCAAAAAAAACAAGAATGTTATTGTTTAGATAGGACGCCTGATGAATCTTTAAAATTCCACTCAAAGGAATGACCGCATTTTTAATCTTTAAAAACCGAAGCTCGTTCTCAAGATCTTCAAAATCTAAGGCAGGAAACCCTCGCTCTGTTTCTCTTATTTCCCAAAACTCTTGAAGCTCCTGAATGGATTTTTGCAATTTATTGTAGCTACTTACTGGAACAAGGTCCAGCACGCGCTTTTTGGTTTTTTCTGAAAGGGCATGCTGCGCGCACCAATCCAAAACTTTATCAAATTCCAAATCCAAAATTGTTTGACGATCAGTAACAGCTTTCATTTTTATATTCTATTGCAACTCCATCGTAAAACACGTTTTAAAAAACTTTGTTTTAACGTTCCTGCGATTATTGTTGTATTTTTCATTTCATTATGCCTCCGTTCCATTGTACAAAAGTCCTCACAAGATAGCTTAAATCAAACATTTAATGAATCTAAATAATAAGTTGCTTAAACCCCTTTTTCTAAAGACAATGATGCTGATTGGTATAGATGTTGCAGAAACAGATTGAACTTAAACAGACGCTGGACCCGAATTAAAGTCTTGTGTAAAACTAAAACAAATGAAAATCACCCTTTCCTTCTTTATATTCATATCGGCATTCAATATTTCAGCCCAAAACGAAGCGAGCACCTGTTTTTTTGGTACCGTTGGTGTCGATTTTAGAACTCCTACACCACAAGTTATTTACCCAATAGCAATGACATCATACGAAAGTTCCTCTTCGATTTGTGATTCTTCTGGTGAAATTTTATTCTATACAAACGGGGGGGATTCTCCTTCTATTCCTACTATTACCGGTGCTGTTTGGAATGCGGATCACGAAATAATGGAGAATGGTTTACTCGGAGACTCTACTGGTTGCATCAGCTCAAAGCAGGGGTCTATAATTGTTCCCTTCCCTTCTGACGAACTAAATGCCAACACGAACCTGTATTACCTTTTTACAAAGGATTGCATTGAGTCCTCAATTACTGCAAATAACTCTTTTAATTCAGGACTCACATATGCCATTATCGATATGAATGAAAACGGAGGTTTGGGCAAAGTTATGCAAAAAAACACCCCCCTGATTTCAAGTAATATAAATGGCGACTTAAACACAGGTCAAGAGCCCGTGACCGCTATTCTTCATGGCAACAATACAGATTATTGGTTGTATTCCTACACGAATGATTCTCTCTGTAGAATGAAAATAACCCCCTCTGGAATAAGTGATTTAACAATGCTTGTGCCGGGCTCTGGGATCATTTCTATTTCTCCAAAAAGAGATTATTTATGCGCCGGGAAGGATGTATATCAATTTGACTCAAATACGGGAGATGTAACATTTTATAACACATTGAATACCCCTTCAAGCGAACTTGTTTTTTCTCCTGATGGAAGTAAAATTTATAATGTAGAATCTGATTTTTTGAGTGATTATTCCAGTATATATCAATATGATTTATCTCAAACCAATTTATTAAACTCTAAAACACTCGTTTTTGGAATAAGCGGTGATTATAGATTATGGCTTGCGCCCAATCATAAGGTTTACTTATTCGAATTTTTTAGTGCTTGTTTCGATGGAGAAATATCATGTCCAAATGAACCCGGAACTGCCTGTGATTATTCAATGCAGCAAACCTGTTTAGGAGGAGGCGCTACGGGAATATATTGTACCAACATAATGGCCCATTTGCTTTATGATTCAGCAGGGTGTTTTGTAGGAATTGAAGAATTAAACGAAAATAAAAAGCTTATTAAAATTGTTGATTCTACAGGTCGAGAGGTCAAGTCACAGGGCAATACGCTTTTGTTTTATATTTATAATGATGGAACGGTTAAAAAAGTCTTCCAATTAGAATGAGTGAAAATAAAAGCCTTTACAGCGTTACCCCCTTAATTGAATCAAAGACTATTCAAAACGTGTTTTATAAAATGGAATGCGATCAGCCTTCTTTTTCTTTCAAGATAAGAGGCATGGAGAAGCTTTGCCGGTATCACTTAGAAAAAGGGGTGAAACGATTTGTAGCTTCTTCTGGAGGAAATGCAGGCTATTCTTTGGCTTATGTTGGGCAACAATTAGACCTAGAGGTTTCGGTTGTTGTTCCTTCCACGACCACTTCATATATGATTGATAAAATTAAAAGCCTTGGAGCGAAGGTGGAAATAAACGGTAATGTTTGGGACGAGGCCAATATTCGCGCACTTGAAATAGCAGACAAAACAGGTGCTGTTTTTGTTTCTCCTTTTGACGATCCATTACTTTGGGGTGGGCATTCTACGATAATAGATGAATGCAAAACTCAAATGAAAAAACCCGACCGCCTCGTCGTTTCTGTTGGAGGAGGAGGATTACTCTGTGGAATTATAGAAGGGTTAAAAAGAAACCACTGGTTAGATGTGAAAATCACAACAGTAGAAACCACAGGCGCCGCCTCTTTTTACGAAAGCTGGCACGCACAAAAAGTAATTGAACTAAAAGAAATCAATACCATAGCGAATACTTTGGGGGCAAAAAAAATTACCGCAAGGGCATTGTCACTTGCAAAAGAAATCGATATCAAACCGGTTCTTGTTTCAGATGGGGACGCCGTGAATGCCTCTCAGCTGTTTTATAAGGAAACATCTAAAAAAGTGGAGCCTGCATGCGGAGCTGCACTCTCTGTTCCCTTTCTTTACCCTGAACATTATGATGAAAACGAACGTGTTTTGGTTATTGCTTGCGGAGGAGCAAATGTTAAACCAAACTAATTAGTCATCACCTATTCAAAATTTTCTAACTTAGATTAAATGGAATTTTTTGTGAAATTTATTAACCTTCTATGAATCTTTTTTTTGCAGTAATCCGGGGTCTCTTGCTTTGTTTCGTACTAAGTTCTTGCGCAACTGATCCAGTATGTGACTGTTTTGAAAACAGACTTGCTCTTAAAAAATTGCTTAATTCTGCAAATGGCGATTTCGACAAACGTAAAAGAATACAAAACACTCAAGAATACAAAGACTTAAAAGCAAAAAAAATAGAATGTCGTGATAAAATTGAACCTGAATACTTCAAGGAACACAAGATTGAAAGAAATGGTAGGGGAGACAAACAATTCTTAATGGAAGAATTTGGCGATTGCGAGGCGGTTGTTGATTTAATGGAGGGGAATTATTAAATAACAGACATATTATGGAGATTATCAAAAAATATTGGAAACCCATATTAGCCATACTGACAGTGGCTTATCTGGTTTGGTCTATCTCTCTCATTTCGGCATCTAAAAAACACTCTATTAAAGCGCAAAACGAAAAAAACAAAATTGCCGAAATATTAAATTTCAATGATCGACTGCTGAATTTTCAGGAGTGGGTTTCGGAAGCGGAGTGGGAAAGAAAAAACAAAAAATACAATGACGTTCTACAAACGGCGGATGAACACAACACTAAAGCTCTTAATGCGGGATATGCTTTAATTTATATCAGTCTTGTTTTTGGCGTTTTGGTTTTGTTGCTTTTATTTCGGATAAAACCCTTTTTTGGCCTTGCTTTTTCTTTATCTCTTATTGCCTTAACCCTTTTACTAGAAGGAGTTCTCAATCCGATGTTAGAGGTTGGGGCGTTTAAGAAAAACCTTACCGTTAAGGCAAAGGTTAAGCCCATTGAAACGCCTGCATATGATTACGGAATGATTACGGTGGATAGTATGGACAACCGTCTTAACTCTATGGTAGATTCATTAGATACAAAAATCATTTCTATTACCAATGAAATTCACGAAAAATCAAAAGATGCCCAGGCCAAGCTAAACACCCTGAAGAGTTTTTCATCAAAAATCCCATTTTATGGGGCGGATTTTACAAAAAAAATCAACGCCATGTCTTCTGTTATTGATCCGCTAACAGAAATTACCCACCCCTTAAATGACCACCTCCTTCAGGTTAAAGCTCTAAAAAACATTGTCTTAGACACGCTAAAATCTGTTGCTAATTCATATGCAGACACTACTTACGGCATTGATAAAGTTTTCCCAGGACGCACCTATTTTTATTATCAGAACAAAGGTGTTTTTGACATTATGAATATTTTGTTTAAATCAAAAAACTACATTGTTGGTGTTTGTATCGGTTTATTCAGCTTTCTTATTCCTTGTATTAAGCTTGGCGCCTCATTATTTATGCTTTTATTTCCAGCGTTCTCATCAAAAAGAACCCAAACAATGCTCTCTTTTATAAGTAAATGGAGTATGGCCGATGTTTATGTTGTTGGTGCTTTCCTTTCCTATCTTAGCTTCTCTAACATGAATCCGGGAGTCGATGTAGAAGCAAATGTCTTGTTCGGACTATATTTCTTTCTTTCCTATGTCATCATCTCTGTTTTTTTAGGAGAGCTTCTCAAGCGTAGTATTAAAGAATCCTCCTTGACCGAATAAAGAAGGGTTCCATAAATAATTGTACATTAAGAGTTTTGCACGATATTTGTCAAGCCTCCTAGCATTAACTTAAATTAATTATTATGAAAAAACTTATTTATTTTACCTGTCTATTTTGTTTACCTGTCACTGCTCAAAACATTGATGATAACTTTGTAACCTTCAATTATACCCAGCTACCGCTTACAAGTGTAGAGGAGGGGCTGCGTTCTTATCGGTTTGAAGTTGTTACAGATATTGAGGGAGCGAACATGGACAGTACCTCTACATACCAAATACGTTTGGATAATGCCGTAAGCCTTTATCAAAAGAGAATGGAAACATGGCTTTCTAAAATGTCGCTTTTACAACAGCAAGAAAACTCATCAGGACTTTCTCAATCTATGAATTACCCAACGAAGCCTTCTTTAGACTTGGTTCTTAAACCGATTCAGCATTCTGTTTCGACTAATGCCACGGCTTCAGGTATTAAAATCAGTGGATTCAATGAAGGCGCTGATGGATTACTTGTAAAGTATACCTTGCTTCCCCTTAAAAATGTGAAGTTTAGCTATTCTAAAAAGGGAGAGGCTGCCAGTACTAAATATGATTACAAATGTAGCTATACCCTACAGGCGAAAATGGAGGTTACAGACCCAAGCAATACTGTTTTGTTTGAAAAAATCGTGGGAGGGACACAAATCAAAAGTTTAGGCAAATATAAAAGTACATACGACTTTGCAAAATGGTACATGAATAACCGCGCCTCTTTTTATTCTCAAATCGAATCTGAAGGAAGAAAAGCTGCAGTATCTGGGTCAGCAGGAACCTTAGACAGTCAGTTCGGATATATCAACAAATCAAGAAAGGCAGAAATTTATTCAGTAAAAAAGTACAAAGATTATGATTACACTGACGTTATTTTGGCCTTTGACCAAACTTCTGAAGCCCTTATTCAAGTTGAAGGCAGCCGAGATCGAAGCGAGGCAATGGATGCCCTTGATACTGCTAGAGAAATGTGGCTAACCATTCTTGAAGAAAGTAACCTTCAAAATAAAAAAGAAAGAATCAATGCAAAAATCTCTGCCATGATTTGGTGTAACCTTGCAGAAATTGCCGTGTGGATGGCAGACTTTAATGAGGCTGATAACCAAGTTTCAAAAACGATGAATTCTGGGGTTTTTAAAGCAAAAAGCCACATTAAAGGAGAAAAATCTTTTTACGCAGATCAAAAAACACGCTGGAACGCCAACTTTGAATAAGGTTGTTTCGCTAGATTTGTGGTAAAAAGAATGAGAA
>ERZ1048686.2024-NODE-2024-length-14558-cov-4.107081_pt1 | contig 14558 bp, 8 predicted proteins | sample MGYA00383099_ERZ1048686 | MGnify/ENA primary metagenome ERZ1048686 (study PRJEB29581, sample SAMEA5548369) | metagenome | biome: marine; feature: coastal; material: water | depth 25 m | study: Short-term variability in the microbial, nano- and picoplankton... | reverse complement strand
AAGAAATCCAAGATTGCCATTGGCGGCCGCCACCAACTGGACCCATTCCACCCATCGTTGCAGGAAGGAGGAGCTTCTGCAGTTGGCTTGGTTCTGATAGAAATCTATGGATGTGATGATGCTGGCGCACGTATTCACGCTATTGACATGGGCATTCAACTGCAGATGATCAATATTCTTCGAGACGTTGCAGAGGATTATCGTGCTGGAAGAGTCTATCTCCCAATCCAGACATTGGCTGAGTACAACATCAATGTCGATGAACTCGGAAAAACTGACTTTGGAACAAATCAACGATGGAAAGCATTCGTGCAGGAATACATCGAAGTTGTTAGGAGGCATCAACAATCTGCTAAACATCTCTTCGAATATTTGGATTCTAAATCCAGATTACAACCACAACTGATGTGCGAAGCGTACAATGCCATCTACAATGAGATTGTACGACGATCAGGAGATGTGTTTAGCAGCCGGCCTAAACTATCCAAGTGGAGAAAGTTTCGATTGGCTGCAAAACTTTCAGTTCGCAGAATTCGAGCAAAATGGTCTTGATGCAGCAGCATAGGGCACACCCAATGGATTCAAACCCTAACGGCCACTCGCCCACTCATGGTTGAGGTCTTACCCGTATCAGTGACCGTTCTCTTGCCCACTCGAAACGAAGAAGAAGCATTGGGTGCAACTGTCGATGCAATCCCTCGTGGATGGTGTGAATCGCTCGAAATCATGATCGTCGATGGTTCATCGACAGACCGCACAAGAGATATTGCCCTCGAGAAGGATGTTCGCGTTCATCTCGAGCCTCGAAAGGGATATGGCCGAGCATACCGCACAGGATTTGCTGTTGCATCGAATGACGTCATTGTCACCATGGATGCTGATTGCACCTATCCTGCTGAACTCATTCCAGAACTTGTCAAGAGACTTATTGATGAGGATTTGAAATTCATTACCTGTGACAGATTGAGCATGGCTGAATCTGGATCAATGTCAGGACTTCATGGATTCGGAAATTGGGTCCTTTCATTCACAGCACGAGTCCTCTTCGGTTATGGAATCAAAGATTCTCAATCAGGAATGTGGGTTTTCCGCAAGGATATTTTCGAGAATGAAAAGATGCGCCCAACAAACGATGGAATGCCTCTTTCTGAAGAAGTCAAGATCCTTGCAAGAAAGCACCTTGGAAAGAAAAAGGCAATCGAAATCTCAGTCCCCTACCGAGAGCGTGTTGGAGAAGCTGAAATTCATACATGGGGAGATGGGTGGAAGAACCTACGCTTCCTCTATGCCAAGCGAATCGGACTCGCTCGTAAGAAAACAGAATGGGGTCCATTGGCAGAAAATCCAGACAGTCTAAATGGCGATCTTCCAGAACAAAAGAAGTGATTATTCCTCTTCGAGGAATTTCAATGGAGCCAAGCTTGCATCGATTGCTGTACGTTGATGGAGCAGAAGCACGAATGGAATCATAACCCACAAAACGGTCCACAAATAGATTGTCGTCTCTAAGTATTCAGGCGTTGTTGTACTCACCTCTCCTTTGACTCCGATATACGATTCTGCATCTACTGTTCCTGGAGCGGGAGGTTCTGCTTCAACCGCACTTCGGTTTGCTGGACGTACCATACCAATATCGTATCCGCCGCCTTCGAACTCCAAGACAAAACCGTCGACACCGAGCGAGGTTTCTGCTTCAAAATTAGTATGTGCTAAGAAAGCTTCTGAATTATTATTTTCAGAATACAACTCCGGATCGCCCGCAGAAGTTGAGAACCATGAGATGGGCAGAAGAATCAAAATCATAACAAATACTGTTACGACCATGGTCATCGAAGTAAAGGAAAGTAAACGCCGACTGAGTGTAAGCCAGAATCCACTATGTTGTTTCCAAAAATCTACGAGAAGTAAGGCCAAGAGTACACCAGATACCAGCATTGAGCCATAGATTAATCGATGCGTATTTGATTTAATTTCACTCGGGCGTGGTGATGAAAACGTCTCATTCCAGTCCTCTTCATAAGAATCTTGATTCTCCAGTGCTGCTCTTGAATCACGTTCGCTTTGCCAATGATTCAAACGCAGAGGTCCAAATAATTCGACAGAGAGATCATCCTGTTCTTCTTTCATGTCAATTGTGATATTGACCGCTACTCCTTCTAAGGAGAGTGGACCCTCATCCACTGACGCAGAAAGACGTCCAAGAAACCACGATTCATCCTCGAGCGAGGAGTCCAATCCTTGAAGCACGCCCAATTGTGCTACAAGCACAATGCAGGCAACAATACGCCATCGAACAATACGACGGGGTGCTGTTACGTCTGGGCTCATTCTTCGTCCTTAGAACGGATTGTTACAAACATTCCTGCAAGAGCAATGATTGAGACCGTCATTAGAGGAGATACAAACGGAAGGAGACTTGATGCCTCATCTTCGGTGAGATTATCAATACCTGGAGTTCCTTCATCAGGGAGTGTCTCAGGATCGATTCCTTCGTTAACTGCTTCAACTTCATTGGTATTGTGAGTTGTAACATCAACTAAGTCTGCTAGTTCAGTTTGGTCTTCAATGATTTCTGCTTCTTCTTGGGCTGCAAGACCTGTGAAGTAGGTGACTGAAACTCCGCGTGTCGGTGTACCGTATGCATTGCTTTCTGGACCAATGAGTGTGTACCATTGTGTGCCACCAGGAGATGCAACAACTTGGAATCCAACGAATCGGTCTTCTTCTGCATCAAACAGTGCGTAAGCCATACCATCTTCGTATGCGACATCGAAATCGTCTTCAAAGTTGGACAGACGGTTCTCAAGATTATCACCGAAAATTTCCAATGCATTCTCGAGCGTGGATTCTCCAATAGCTTCAACAATGGTTACAACCTTATCACTCGGTTCCATGTCTCTACGAACTGAATCGCAATTTTGTTCCTCACCGATAATTACATCATCGCTGAGGCGGGTAACTTGAACATCAATGCAATATTCGCCAGGCCCATCAATCGATGCTGTATCATAGCCATAGACATTGTAATCTTCAGTTACAGCCAATGAACCAGCATCTGAAGTTGTACCTTCATCATCTGTAACTGTCCATGATACTTCATAATCTTCATCGTAATCAAGACCATGGACAGAATACTCAAACTCCATTTCATCTTCTGAAGCGTCCATCATGTCAATGTAAATATCGTATTGAGGACCCATTGTTTCATCCTCGCCGTTTGGGCAATCGTCCCAACCATTGTTAACACTCCATGGACCGACATCCCAGGAGTTTCCATCATCGTCAGTACACCAGAATTCTTCATCCGAGTTATCTCCACAGTCATCAAAACCGTCATCCATATACTCTCTTGGGATTTCATACAGATTTGCACAAACAAAGTAACTCTCATCGTCTTCACCATCAAAACCGTCTTCGATATCGTCAGCAATGTCCCCAAATATTTCTTCGAAATCTGCGTTGCCCATCAATGCATCAACAATTGTTGGGTAATCACCGCTACCAACAACAGAGTTTGCCCACATCATAGCCCACATTGTTGGGAAGGCGAGTGGTGTTGGAGAAGCATATGCTTGATGGACTTCAAGTGTGCTTCCATCATCAATTGTAATCATCTGAGAAGGTTCGTCAAGCAGTTCCATTGCACCACCCATGAAGAAGATTTCAACTTCTCCATCATACGTATCTGTAACATCGTCGGTAATGGAGATATCAAAGTCACCAGCAGGGAGTCCAAACTCTTCTGTTGGGATACCAGTTAACTCGAAGACAACAGAGGTTGCGGTATCGTAGTGGATGTTATTCTGTGAACATAGATCATTAACATGAATCTCACCATCATCGTTATCGACAGATGGAGTGTCTGAGTCATCTCCACAAGACCAGTACAATTCTTCTCCAGGCTGGAGGCCTACCATTTGGTTGTACAAAGGAGAAGGTTCATCCATTCGGACTTCAATCAAACCATTGTTAATTTCGTAAGAGACTCCAACCTTCAATTCGACATCGAATGGTAGCGCCTCTCCGTCACCAGAAAGTTCGCCAGAAATACCAACACTGTACTCAATCATAGCATCAATATCCATTTCCATATCCATGCCATGAAGATCCATATTGTCGTCAAAATATTCTGTATAGAGAACATCTGCGTTGAATAATTGCTCAGCATCGTATCCAACAGTCAATTCAATGCCCGCATAGGAATCATCCCATTCTGCGTTGACTGCGAAGTCATCAAGAACTCCGTGGCGTACAGTTAGTTTAGTTATCTTCGTTGCGAAATCAGTTTGTGTTCCATCGACATCAAGTGTTGCAGTATCTCCATCATATTGTTCAAAGACAATGGTTGTGGTCCCAGTTGTAACACGGCCAATCAGCAGATCAATACCCGCATCATCACCAGCCGCCATAACTTCTTGGAAGACCTCGGTCAGGTCAAGTCCAATCATCGACTCAACGTCTGCGTTGAGGTTTGTGTAATCATATTCAATCCCAAAAGCGATCGGTTCGGAATCTTGTGCAGCTACGTTAGCAGGTACAGTTGTAACGATCATCAGGCAAGCAAAAAGCAGAGCAATGGTTCTCTTCATGATGTACCTTCGAATTCGATAGTATATCAATGATATGGAGTAACAAAATGGAACTATGTTTAGACATTATCCCAATCTAAAACTTCTTCTTCATCGTTGGTTGGTTCAGTTTCCTCAGACTCGGAATCGTCTTCAACTCCGTTTCCGAAAACACCCCATGTATCGATTAATTTCATCTCCGCAGTTACTTGTCGACGGCGTTGAATGGTAATGAGAAGACCCACGAGAATGACAATTGAAATGGCTCCGATTAATACAGGAGTGGACAAAAAGCCCCCTCCATCTTCTTCAACGACTTTCAAAGGTTCGTAAAGTATGTCGATATTGGCATTATCACCTTCTCCATCAGTTGCAATGACTTTCAAACTTGGACTTCCTTCACCCTCTGGTTGGAATTGTAATGATCCAGTCCATACAGAATCACCATCATCGTCTGAAAGATTGAAACTCCACGATTGAATGAGGTGAGTAATATCAACACGTACATCGTCTGTTGAGCCATCTGCATCAATCAATTGAACAGAAACATCTAGCGTCACTACTTCACCAGATACAAACTCTTTTTGTGAAAGTTGTAAACTCGTTTGAACCAACTCTGGTAAACTTGATCGAACTGTGAAGTTGATGTGCTCTTCTGAGACTGCACCTCGAGCATCTTCGACGTAGAGGGAGACATGATGAGAGCCCGGAGAAAAGACTTGTGAAAACATAGATTGTGTGCTTAAAACAGTCATTAGACCGTTATTTGGCTGATTTAGAGAAGGCCATAATCTCCATTCACGATGAACAAGATCATCGTCGGCATCCGATGAATCGCCTTCAAAGGATATCGCCACTCCTGGGTCAAACGATTCTAAATTAGAAGGAGTGAGAAGAACTGCAACTGGGTCGCTTGCCTCGATCGTGAGGTGGAGATATTCAATACGAATCGCTCCAGTGGAATCAATCAATTCAATCTGTACGTCCTGTTCACCTGCATCGAGATTAATCGAATGTGTAATGGATGCATTGACATCTGTCAATAGAGGTACATACGTTTCTGTGACTGAATCGTACTCACGCACAGTCATTGTAAACTCATCACCATCATAATCAACGCTTGAGCGAGCGTCAAAGAGAATCATGTCACTTGAGGAATAGACGCTGTTGTTCAGTGGTGAAGCAAGGCCAAGAACTGGAGCAGATGTCGAAACTGAGAGTGCTCGAGTTGTCGTTACTACAGGATTGATTCCATCACTTATTGAGAGTGTAATGACGTGTTCACCTGCGCTCAATCGTTCTTCGAAGGTCAACCAATCCTCCCCCTCAGGAGTCAAGAGACCGTCGACATCGCTTGTCCAAATTATTTGCAGGAATTCAGAGCCTGCTGCTGGTTCAACTTCTGAACAATGCCAATCTCCTCCTGCAGGGAAAGTCGAACAGGCTGAATCCCAATCTCCGCTTCCATTGGCGCTAAACGGGATGAGAATTGAAGAATCAAGATTATCAAAGACATCGAGGTCTTGGATTACTGCTCTAGGAACTGAATTGTCGATTGTAATCAATTCGGAATACACAGACATTTGTCCACCGTGCTCCATCCGGTTATCGGTTATCCTCAACTCGATTTGGTGGACGCCACGTGAAAGATATCCGTCCCAAGAAATATTCTCGATGTCATTCCCCACCATTAGAGTTCCATCGACATTTGACCACCATTCAAATGAAACATCATTTCCTTCAGGGTCATATGATGAACTTCCATTGAAGAAGATGAGGTCCTCACTTGCAGTTCCATTTCGTTCAAGTGTAAACGAAGCATCCGGCATTTCATTGAACAGCTTCACTTCAGCGGAGTATGTGTCGTTGTTACCCACATCATCAAAGGCAATGACAGTCAAGAAAAAGGAAGCAGGAGGATCGTCTGTAAAGTGATCAAATGTGTACGTAAGTTCCTGCGGACAAGTATACTGATTACCCCAACCTGTACCTTGGCGATTGTAACCACCGAATGTGATGAGGCATGCGAAATCATCTCCTTCTGGATCGAACGTTCCTGTTGTATTAATCACAACAGTGCCTGTTTGTGGCATAATCAGTTCGCTGTATTGAGTTAAGGTCGGTTCAAATGTAACGCTCAATTCAGGCGCAAGATTGGTCAACTCGATGGTTCTACTTTCTGAAACGCAATGTCCTGCATCATCACATAGTTCCAACGTGATGTCATGGATACCATCGCTCAATCCCACAGAGGGGGCTGTCAATCCATTCCCAGTCAACACAGAGACTCCACCATCGCTCAACCAACCGTCTATGGACGAAGTCCATGTAAAGGTCAAGATGTCATCATCAAGGTCCCATGAGTCGGACGCGTTGAACTCTACTTCGCCTTGTGAAGGGAAGATGGCTCCATCTTGTGGAGAAGTCCACATCAAGAACGGAGCTTGGTTATCTAAATTCAAACGACAATACATGATTTGATCTGAATCAAGAACGGCTGATGTTGAATTACTCACGCTGTCATATCCACAATTGACTGTTACATCAGTGTGTGCTGATGCACCGGTATTGCTCCAACGCTGCCCAATGAAATCAGTAAGTTGTGTTGTACCTATATCGTTGGTAAACTTCGACACAGATGGCTCAAATTGACTGAATGTAACGTTCGCAAAGGCAGATGGAACACCATTAGACAAGTTGTTAACAACCCAAACAGTAACATCCCATGCGACATCAATCGTAGCTCCTGATGGAATATTTGCAATCGTTAAATCAATATTGTTTGGTTGGTGAAGATGAAGTGTTGAAGAAGCATCGAGGTCGAGAATACGGCTTCCTGTGGAGTCAAGGAAATTAGAGAAATTCACATCTGCATTTTCCAAGAAGATGTTTCCAGTACAGCCTGTATCAATTGTGTTTCCATAACCACCTAGGTTTGGATGATTCACCAACTTCAAACATTCGGTACCTCGTAGGACTGTATTGCTAAGTGTCGAAGGATATGCCCCGTTATGGTTAGCATCCCAAAACATTCCAGAGTGGTTGCCATCGATGGTTAGATCATTGATTTGACCCGCAGCTTGTTCAATGTATACAGCGTATTCAGTCGTAGACTCGTGCTGTATGCTCGCACCAAGTATGTGGACACGCCCTCCTTGAGAACCAATCGTCAAGCCGCCATTGTCGATGTAAAGAGGAGTGAAAGAAGGTCCAATATCAGCCACAGTCAAATTCTCAAGCCATAAATCGACAGAATCCTCAACATATACGCCGTGTCCAGATGATGAATGGACTTCGCATGAACGACAAGTTACGTCACCAGAGGTCGATTCAAGATCATTGGATTTCTTGAATGATAATCCTGCTGATTGCAACGGTATTGTTCCAAGTGAACCATCGTTTTCAGAAGAAACATTGGTGAGCGTTACATAACGAGAATCATAGACATATGCTCCTGAGTAACCGTTGTCACTTGTATCCAGCCCATCAACAACTACTGTCGCCGAATCGATATACAAACCATGCTCTGAATTGTTATGAAAATACCAATCAGATCCCTGAACTGCACCGCCCGAGGAAGACCATAGTGCGGGACCCGGAGAGCCACTGATTTCAACGTCTTCTAAATGTGCAGCAAAGTATGAACTCGTGATCGCCAAACCTGCGCTGTGAGTCCCTTGCCCAGCCTCTCCTGCATCTTTGATGGTGAGATTCTTGAACGTCGTACTTGAATCGACGTAATGGAGACGAACCCCTACACTTGATGCGTCCTCCACAAGGACATTCTCAAGCCAAGCACCAGTCGCATTTACTTCGATTGCAGCCACAGCGATGTTCGCTGTTTTTGCACCCGCTGAACCAGTGCCAAGCACAGATAAGTTGGTGAAATCAGCAGTTTCATAATTTGTGTAATTGAAATGATTATCCTTATCGAGATAAACACCACGATACATGCTGTTTGTGATGACAACATCTCTGAACACCCCTCGGGTATTTCCAGAATCATCGATGTGGCGGACGATGATTCCCGTATCGCTCTTATCGATGCGTAAGTCTTCGAACAAGGGGACACTGTCTTCAATCCAAACACCAGTTGGCTCTCCGAGAGTTGCTCCTGAAATATTGTCCATGACAATGTCTCGGAAGATACCACCAGAACCTCCCCAGAGATTCAATCCCCGCAACAAATGATCGGTGAAATAAGCTCGCTCAACAATTGGAGTCGAACCCGAACCAACCGACATCCCGATGCCATAACGCCAATCGTTTTGAAAGGGTAAAAGGCGACCTGCTTGCTCGACATGTAAGTCTCGAATCACTGGGCTAGAACTTCCAAACATGTCAATACCGACTCGATCAGGATTGAAGATTGTAACATTGTTGAGAACTGGATCCGAATTATACAAGGTTAAGCCAAAAATTGAATCTTCAATGTGGAGATGATTAATGATGCTACCTCGCCCATTTGATGTTGAATTGAATTGGATCCCTTCATGGTCACTCGTGCTGGACGAACTCGAAGAGAGAACAACCGGACAAGTCGGTGTTCCTTGTATGGTAATTCTTCCATCGACAGTGATACGGACACCTGAAGACATCGTAACGTTTGTACAAGATGTTATCAGGAGTTCATCTTGAACATCGACATAATAGTTCGAAGTTAAATCGACAGTACCTGACCACGTTGTTGTTGATCTTGCAGAAACGAAAGTTTCACTCTCAGAATTGGTCTGTTCAAGGGGTACACCATTTGCCAATGGCGAAAGAGACATGAAAAGAAGAAGACATAGCAATACGCCTGCCACCAACGGTTGCCTCCTTACCATGTTTTACCATCAATAGCAATGCCATTTGAAGCCATCCGTTGGTTGATTAAAGCAAAATCTCTTACCCCAAGCGATAAAACCCGTATACGCAAGGGATAAATCATGCCTGAGGCATTTATCTTGTTCAAAACTGAGCCATCGCATGAGCGTGATGTTTACCTGTCACTGACATCGCACGATGCTGTACAAGAAGTCCATGCATTGTACGGAGAATTCGATTTACTTGCCCGTATAAGCAGCGATTCAGCACAAAATCTAACCAATCTTCTGATGAAAGAATTTAGAACAATTGAAGGAATTCGAGACACACAGACGCTAATTGCAGTCGAATACTGAGGTGAGAATATGGCAATAGGATTTGTATTGATAACAACTAAACCTGGTGAAGAGGAAAAGGTTCGTACTGCATTAGATTCCATCGAACATGTGACCGCCCGTTGGATGTTGTTTGGAGAGTTTGATATTATCGCACGCGTTCAAGCCGATGATGAGTTTGTCCTCACTCGATGCATTGTTGAGGAAATACGGCCTCTGCCTGGTATCAAAGATACGAAAACGATGATTGGCGCTGAGCTCTAATCACATCGATTGATGGAGTTGTTTGGAAAGGCCCCTCGCTCTGTTTGGGCATCCAGACAAACGGAATCGTAGAATTGCTTCACGAATTGAAGGAATCTTTTGTTGTGGTTCCAAGACTGAACGTAACGCCCACCAACGTGCAACCAATCGATTTGCTGTTGCTGATTCTACTGATTCAATCTGAGCAATATCAATCGTCGAATGTATGTGTTGAGCACGATACGGTTCTGTTTCAAACAACGCCTCACTTAGTAGAAGTTGAAGTGATGCTTTGTAGAGCGGTGGCTTCAATTGTTCAGAAATACGTTCAACTTCTTTGATGGTGAGTGCAAATTGCATCGTGTTTGGTTGTGCTGCTGCTACGGATGCTTTAGCAGATAGGAATTGGACAAGTGTATCATGTTCAGACGCAATTGAAATCAATTGATCTCGAAGGAAAGAAGCGCCTGTATAATCCTCTTTTTGCAAGGCGATTGAATGCTTCATGACAACAATAGATGTGAGGACAATTTGACGTACTGAAGGTTCTTCCGGAGGAACAATATCGAGCATCATCCGTTCTAAAAGGTTCAATTGCTCGGAGGTATTCTCTCCAACCAGGTCGTCGAGTGCTCTTGAGAGAACAGATAATTGAAGACGTAGTTTCTCATTTGGGTCCTCAAGTGCTTGATACGATTCTTCAAAAGATTCTATTGTCCCTTTTTTCCCTTCGAAGTGAGCGATTTGAAGTCGAAGATGATCGAGCTTTGAGTCATCCTCAGCCTGCGACAAGTATTCTTTGGCAATGTTGAGTTCAGCTCGATTAAGAGCATGTTGAGTCGCAAGCCCGATCAATTCAATATTCTCAGGTTGTAAGAGAACTGCTTCATCAAGAAGGGTTGCAAAGGAACCCGAACGTTCGTGCATAAGCACAGTTGCTTGTTGAGAAAGAGCTGATCCAATGTCTTGTTCTCCGCGTTGAATACGATGATGAAATTCAGCAATTGAAGAGAATGAATCACTGTATTGCGACCAATGCTTAATGGATTCAAGATGAAGTTTATCCAATTCATCATCCGATAGATTTGAGCGACAGACATTGCGAACAAGATGTTGCATCTCCATTGACAAATCATTCGGTATCCAGCGCAGTAACGCATGTTCATCAAGAAGAGATACGTCATCTGGAATGACCATTCGCTCAGCTGGAACTGGGAAAGGGAGCATGATGAATGGAGGCATTGCATCATGCACATCGGCGGTCACTTCACCAAGAACGACTTGTTCGACATACGTTCGGACATCGTCACTCTCTTCTGGTAAAGGCGTAGAATCATCGTACATCAAGATGGCAAGAGGGTGGCCTCCAAGTCGTTCAGCGATTTCGATTCTCTTCTCATCACCCATCTCTTCACCAAGCAACTGAATGGCTTGCTTTGTTTCAAGAGGACCAAGAGAAAGTACGGGCCCTTCTGTTGTGAATGGCTGAGGTTCTCGACCGATGAGAATTGTTGGAATGTTCATCTCTTCTAATGATGAAAAGAATTGAGTAAAAGCGTCTTTGTGACGGTCACTAACCGATTGAATATCATCTATGATAAGGATCGTTTCTGGTTGATTTATGAAGAGCGAAACATAAGCAGATACATCGAGCATTGCCGCGGTTTCAAACCCAAAGCGTTGCATCAGCACTGAAACATCCGTATAGGCATCAATCCCTGCCCAACGCACTTCCTTGCCCTCTTTAGCCATGAGTTCTGCAAGAGAGCGTGCAAGGGTTGATTTCCCGATACCTGGCAATCCACGAAGGTGGATTTGTTTCCCAGAATGGAGATGTTTCAAGAGGAGTTTGGTTTCTTTTTCTCTGCCGAACAAAGCAGTCAATGTTGGTGCTTGTCCCAATATCTTAGGTGACGAATCTTGTCGTGACGATACCTTTTCATCGCTGTTTTCAAGAACGAAAGCCCTTCCTTGTTCGGTGATATGAATGACTTTTCTCTTTCTCCGGCCCCCTCCTAAAACATGAGCTTGGCGAGTGAAAAGAAGTCCTTTTTCTTCCAGTGCAGACATTGGCTGAAATAGGGCTGAACGAACAACTCCAATCCCCTCAGCAATTCCTTCGAGAGAAAGAGAACGAGGAACATCCCATGCGGATTCAAGAGAGGCTGGGTGTGATTCCAGCCATCGTAAAATCCGTAGCATTGAAGACGATAACACGTTGATTCCTAATTCATCGAAGCGCGTCATACATTTGGATTTGTTTGCTTCGTGTGCGAGAAGAAGAAATGCGCGTTCTTTTGACCTATGAGTGTGAGCAATTTCCATGCCGGTCGATGCTGCATCCATTGATTTGCCGGCATCTCCTGGTGTGTATCTCTTCAAAACAAATGAAGGAAGAGTACTCTATGTCGGCAAAGCAACACGATTGAATGAACGGATACGCTCATACTTTGCCACAAATCCTGATCGTCAAATGATTCCTGAACTTGTTTCACGCTCAGACGATGTCGAATGCATCGTTACAACAACTCCACAAGAAGCGCTCATCCTTGAGCGACAGCTAATCCGAGAACACAAACCAAGATTCAATTCAATGTTGAAAGATGACAAGTCCTATCCTTATCTTGTCCTAACAGCAGAAGAATTCCCGCGTATTATGTACACACGCCATCCTCCCGAGAAAGCACATCGTTGGGGCCCGTTTCCCAATGCTGGGGCTGCAAAACAAGTGATGCAATTGCTGCGGCGCCATTTTGGAATTCGGGATTGCAAGGAACTTCTGCCACAGGGTTGCTTGGCAATGCACATCGGATTGTGCACGGGCCCATGCATCAATGCAGAAGGATACGATGATCAAGTCTCAATGGTCAAGAAAATCCTCAACGGAGAAGCAACCGAACTTCTTGAAGAACTTGGAGAAAAGATGGATGAGTGTTCGAGTAAAATGATGTTTGAACGAGCCGCATATTACAGAGATCAAATTCGTTCAATTCGCACGACTATCGGCCAGCATGTTGTTTCCAGTAAATTGTATCGTGATTGTGATGCAATTGGTTTTGCTGAACAAGGCGACCTTGCTGCACTGATTGTCCTTCATGCTGACGAAGGCGTGGTCAAGGGCCAGGAAGTCTGGCCGTACGTTCATCGAGGAGATATCGGAGAAACGGTCAGTCATTTCATCAGCGAACACTATGTTAACCGAAGACCACCCCGCTTGTTGCTTACTCCAACACCACTCCTCGATGGTTTGCAAGAATGGTTGGATGAACGACGAGGTTCTGCTGTCGAAGTGCGAACACCAGTTCGAGGAGACATGGTCACACTACGAACGCTTGCAGATCAAAACGCTGAAATTCAAGTATCTCGATTATCGAATAAATCCAGTGGCTCTTTGGAACAAAGGGCTGCAGATGAAGCAGCACTGTTGCTCGGTGCTGAACAAATGAATCATGTTGTTTGCTTTGATATGGCTCAATTACAGGGTGATGAACGAGTCGGTGCAAGCGTTGTAATGCGTAACGGTAGGCCTGCGAAGAAGGATTATCGCACATACATCGTAAAAGGCGATGCAATGGATGATTTACGTATGATGAAAGAAGTCGTGGAACGATGGTTGAAGCGACAAGAAGAATGGCCTGATTTGTTGCTTCTAGACGGTGGTCAGACACATCTGGATATTATTCGAAAGTTGCTCAAGGAACATGGAGTTCAAGATCGATTTGAATTAGCAGCATTAGCAAAACGAGAAGAAACGCTCTTCAGAGAAGAGAAGGAACCAATCATCCTCGATCGGAGAGGGAGAGTATTTGTTCACGCCCGAGATGAAGCCCACCGATTTGTCAACACCTTCCATCGAAAGAGAAGGAAGAAGTCGCGCCTCGGCGATCCTTTGGAAAATGTACTCGGACTTGGAGCAAAGAAACTTCAGACATTAATCCGTCATTTTGGCGGACGTCAAGGCATTAGCAATGCAAGCATTGAGGATCTCAAAACGGTGCCTGGCATCGGCCCATCGCTTGCCGAACGCATTCATGAAGCGTTGCATCGCTAGTTGAATTCGTCTTTATGCATGGCTTCAAAGGGATCAATTCCCTCTTCATAGCCACCGACTTGTCGATCAACCAAACCCGCCATTTGAGCGAAATCAGATTCAGATAATCCCATCTTCTGCGCCTTGAGCAAGGAATTCTTTGATTCTCGTGCAGCTCTCTTCTTTCGCTTCTTCTTACGCCGTCTTCGGATGAGGAGAATCAAAAGGATAAGCACAACAGCAGGATATGCCCAAAATTGGCCGAGAAGATACATCCATGTCACTTGTAATCGAATCGTTACCTCATCATCGAGATCAGAAGGTGGAATCGTGTAGGTGATGACCTGACGACCGTCTTCCATTGAGAGGACCATGTTACCCTGTGTTGAGGTTGCTTCAATTGCTTTGATCCCCTTTGGTAGTGTGAAACTTACTGGTCCAGAAAGATCCAACTCTGTGTCTTGATGAATGGTCGTATCCCATGAACCAGTTTCAAAGACCAACGCTTCTCCATCCTCTGGAGGGAACGTGATACCATCTGTTGAAACAATGCTGTTTGAAAACACCGATGCGATA
>ERZ1048686.2022-NODE-2022-length-14572-cov-3.760006_pt1 | contig 14572 bp, 14 predicted proteins | sample MGYA00383099_ERZ1048686 | MGnify/ENA primary metagenome ERZ1048686 (study PRJEB29581, sample SAMEA5548369) | metagenome | biome: marine; feature: coastal; material: water | depth 25 m | study: Short-term variability in the microbial, nano- and picoplankton... | reverse complement strand
AGAAAGGCTCGTGACGGATCCATTCCCTTTCGGCTTTGCGAAAAGATTCTTTGAGTAAGCAGTCGCAATGTCTGAGCATTCCCCTCAAATCCACCATAGCTTGCCATAAAATGATTCAGCGACCGTTCACCGGCGTGACCAAAAGGTGGATGCCCCAAATCATGTGAAAGACAGATCGCCTCGACCAAATCCTCATCGATAAAAAATTCATCACTCAGCAAATTACTTGAGTGCTTTAGCCAGTGGCAGATCGATTTTCCAATCTGGGCAACTTCCAGCGAATGAGTCAGTCGAGTACGGTAAAAATCGTACTCTCCACTCCAAAAGACCTGCGTTTTACTCTGGAGTCTACGAAATGCTGTGGTGTGCAGAACGCGGTCCCGATCAATCTGGAAAGGCGACCGAAAATCACCCGAGGTATCGTAGCCCGAAGCACGCTCGGTATCAAAGGCCTGGTAAAAACGATTCTGCACGCCGGAGAATGAACAGGTTTACACAGATCTTCAAGAACCACCCTATTTGATCGCTTTCTCCTTCAGATCAGGCAGTAAAACTGGATTGGCTCGTGCCACCATCCGACCAGGGAGCCTCACTTCGTATTCGCTAATTCGGGGAACCTTGTCCGGAAAATCCGTGCTCACAAACTGCGCCCCACTCGCGAGCGCCTTGTTTGCACGATTCTTATCATTGGCCCGGGCTTCAACCGTATTGGTATCGGCTCGCGTCCGAACCATGAACCCCGCTTTGACAAGTTGCTGAATTTCTCGGAAACCAGCAATTGGATCATTCCGCTTCATCCAGGCCGCCGCTGGATGATCGGGCCCCACACTTACAAACAGGAGCCGCTCTTCAAGACTCGGGTTTTTCTTAAGATATTCATCGCGATGACTTCCCTCGTTATCGAGACAAAACATGATTTTCCCCCTACATTTTTTCAATACTGGCCAACCTTTTCGAATGATAACATCCCGCAAATTTCCTTTATTCCCTCTTACGAAATCAGGCGTGATGATACGCTCCAGATCAAGCACCGAAAGAATCTCTTTCTCTAGCGCTTCCATCTGAGCCCGGTCAAACTTGAGTGGCTTTGGACCCAAAGGGTTTTCAGCGCGATCCTTCAATTCCACCAAAATCATTACTGGCAAATGATTGGCATTCTCATCCGACCATTTCTTTACCGAATCAAGCGCACTCTTAAAAGTCAGATGAACCGACTTTGCATCGAGCTTTGGTACATGCAGCACTTTCATCCCTGGTTTCCTCAGCGGGCTATCAATCGGGTCACTCGAACTTGAAAAAAGACCGCCTTCGGGATCGGCATAAACATCAAGTTCGAAATGCCGGAGGCCATTATCGAGCTGCTTACCCAAAGACTTACGAGTATAGTCCCAGGCCGTAGCAGCTTCTTTACTGAACATCCCAAGAAAATTCATTTGCGCCGAGGTCGGCGCAACATGGTACGAATTGTGTGTTCCTACTATTTGGATCTGATTGAGCCGGAGCTCTCCCTGAATCGAAAAGGGCATAAATAATAAAAAAAGAAAAATCTTCATAACGGGATTAATTAGAAGGAGGGTTTTACCAGGGAGAAGGTAAAGGGCTTCTAGTCGATCCGGAATTGCTTACCCAGCCTGGATTTTTGAGCCCGTTCCTCATTGCCCCTACGAAGTGTAGAATAGGACTACTTCGATAATAAATTTTTAAAGATCGAAAATGAGCGGTTCCTTCAAAATCACGAGGCTCCTCTCCCACCCAAGCTTCACTATGGTCCGGAATTTTGAACCACTCGTCCCCCTGAGTTCCCATCACCCAAAGCCCGTCAACCTGATCATAGCTATCGTTACAAGGCTCAATTAGACAGCTTCCGCTTTCAGGAATGACCCGGATCTGAGACAGCTGTGAGTTCGTTAAACCTTGGAAGGTTACTCGACCAGAAAAAGCCTTCTTTTTGCGAAATCCAGCCTCGGTCCTTGCCAAAGAGCCTGTCTCAGAAGGCTTTGACTCCGAATCCCATCCACAGGATACCAAAGCGAGCAGAAAGCAGCATGGCGCGATAAAGGAATTCACGGTCGAACTTTCCCTCAATGTAAAATGCTTCGCGAGATCAAAAATGCGTGGCTGCCTCAAGCCTGCCATTGACAGTCATGCCTCCTGTGATCTGCTCGGGTCTAATGAGTGCCATAATCGAATGCTTTCTTGTCGCCCTGCGGTTGGGCCTCACTTCATTTGGAGGACCAGTGGCCCACGTGAGCTATTTCCGCGAAGAATACGTTGGGCGGCTCGAGTGGATTACCGAGTCCCGCTTCGCCGAAATCATGTCGCTCACCCAGTTCATCCCCGGCCCGGGAAGCAGCCAACTCGGCGCGGCCATCGGCTATGAACGTGCTGGATTACTCGGCGGCTTCGCAACCTGGATTGGCTTCACTCTTCCTTCCTCCCTTGTTCTCATTCTGGTCGCCCTTGGGATCGGCGACCTCTCGGGAGATCAGGCCCAAGGAGCACTTCGCGGACTTAAATTGGTCGCTCTCGCCGTCGTCACGGGCGCCCTTCTCGGAATGCGTAAAAGCCTCGCCCCAGACCTTCGCCGGATCACTCTAGCCTTCCTCGTTCTCGTCACCCTCTGGGTTTTCTCCTATCAATGGATAACCATTTTGATGATAACGATCTCCGGAGCCATCGGGATCTTTACTCTCTCAGCGGGTGAAAAAATTGAAGAGCAAAAAACCGGCAAACGTGGTCTTCTTGGCTGGGGCGCTCTTGTTGTATTTTTTTTGCTCCTTTTTGTCTCGATGGGCGATAGCGGTCCACTCGCCGGAATTTATCGAGCAGGCTCCCTTGTCTTCGGCGGCGGCCACGTCGTTCTCCCCCTCCTCCAAGAAAGCATGGTCGAGGGTGGCTACATGTCGAATGAAGTGTTTCTTGGGGGCTACGGAGCAACCCAAGGAGTGCCCGGCCCGGTCTTCACCTTCGCGGCATTTCTTGGAGTCAAAGCGAACCTCTTTGACAATCCCTGGCTTGGAGCTGGAGCCGCCCTCATCGCCGTTTTCCTTCCCGGCATGCTCCTCCTTGGAGGCACCATGAGGATTTGGGGACGCCTTCGAGGTAAACGCTGGGCCCAACGCGCAGTCAACGGAGCCAACGCTGGCGTTGTGGGAGTCCTTGGAGTTGCCCTTCTCCGCATGGCCACCGATCAAAGCACCCTGACTGGGTGGATCGATTTCGGCTGTGTTGCCATTTTCTTCCTGATCTTGCGCAAAAAAATCATCCCAGTTTGGGCTCTCGTCATCATCTCAGCTGCGGGAGGTGCTCTTATCACCTAGAAGCGCCCGAGATGCTTGCTTTCAGGGAATTTTCCGTACATCTTCCCCGCCCCGCGAAGAAATCGCGGTTTTGCCATGGGAAAGACTCTTTATCAGAAAGTTTGGGACGCTCACACAGTGGGAACCCTGAGCGATGGACGCACACAACTCTTTATAGGAACTCACCTCATTCACGAGGTCACCAGCCCGCAAGCTTTTGGGATGCTTCGTGATCTCGGCCTGAAGGTGAAATACCCTTCACGGACCTTTGCCACCATTGACCACATCGTTCCCACCATTAATCAGGACGAACCCGCCGATCCCCTCGCGGCCGATATGATCGATGCAATTCGCAAGAACTGCGATGACTTCGGCGTGACTTACTTCGATCTCAAGTCAGGCAAGCAAGGCATCGTCCACGTGGTTGGCCCCGAGCAGGGTATCACCCAACCCGGATCAACCATTGCATGTGGCGACTCTCACACCGCGACCCACGGGGCCTTCGGTGCCATCGCCTTCGGTATCGGCACCACCCAAGTCCGCGACGTTTTGGCCACTCAAACGATGGCCATGGAGTCTCTCAAAGTTCGTAAAATTGAAGTGAACGGTAAACTCCGTCCCGGAGTTTACGCCAAGGACGTCACCCTCCACATCATCCGTATGCTCGGAGCCAAAGGTGGCATCGGATATGCCTACGAATACTCAGGCACCACTTTCGACAACTTCTCCATGGAGGAGCGCATGACAGTCTGCAATATGGCCATCGAAGGCGGAGCCCGCTGCGGTTATGTTAACCCTGACGAGACTACTTTTGAGTTTCTGAAGAACCGCCCTTACTCACCCACCGGCGATGACTGGGAGCAATCCATCGAAGAGTGGAAATCCTTTGCCACCGATTCGGACGCAGAATTCGACGATATTATTAGTATTGATGCCGAAGACATCGAGCCGACTGTCACTTGGGGAATTTCCCCAGATCACGGCATCTCCATCGACGAGTCTATTCCTGACCCTGCTGCCGCAGAAACCGACGAAAAAGCCGTCATTGAGGAAGCTCTCGCCTACATGAAGCTTCCTGCCGGAACTCCCATCAAAGGCATTCCTATCGATGTCGCCTTCATCGGCTCCTGCACCAACGGCCGCCTTTCCGACTTTCGCGAAGCTGCCAGGTTACTGCAAGGCCACAAGGTTGCCGATGGAGTCAAAGCGATTGCGGTTCCTGGTTCACAAATCACCGCGATCCAATGTGAGAAAGAGGGACTCGACAAGATCTTTCAAGATGCCGGATTTGAATGGCGGGCTGCCGGTTGCTCGATGTGCCTCGCCATGAATCCAGACAAACTCGTTGGCGATCAGATCTGCGCCTCTTCATCTAATCGAAATTTCAAAGGACGTCAGGGATCTCCTATGGGGCGCACTGTCCTAATGTCGCCTATTATGGTGGCCGCAGCTGCTGTCGAAGGCCATATCGCTGACGCCCGGGAAACATTCAACGTCACAGACAACTCAGTGGCCTAAACCATACGCAATCCATCAGATGAAATTCATTCTCTCACTCGCCGTTTCGCTCCTACTCCTTCCAGTATTTGCTCAGGAATCTAACTCGCTTGCCCCGATCGATGAGCTTCTTAAAATCATGAAATTTGAGCAAACCGTGATTGACGGCGGTGAAGCCGGCTTTGTGGGGGTTAAAAAAAGTCTCGCCGGATTAGATCTCAACAAAGAAGAAATGGCTGAAGTTAAAGACGCCTTCATCGCCTACATGACAAAAGTCGCATGCGATCCACAGCTGAAAATCAAGACGAAAGCGATCTATGAAAAAAACTTCACCGATAACGAGATCACCGCACTCATAAACTTTTACAAAACTCCAACGGGCCAAAAATCACTTGAAGTCATGCCTACTCTCACCAGCGAGATAATGGGTTTCAGCCAACAATTAGCTCAGAACCACGTCGGATCATTCCAGAATGCTCTCACAAAAATCCTCGAGCGCAGAGCCGTCCGCGGAGAACAAGAAGACGAATAAACCAATTATAATCATGGCTATCGCACCCATCACACAAGTTTCCGGCACCGCCATTCCTATCCCAGGCGCTGACATCGACACGGACCGTATCATCCCCGCTCGCTTCATGAAGTGTGTCACTTTCGACGGACTCGGCGAATACGCTTTCTATGACGTCCGGTTTGATCCTGAATCAGGCGAAAAGACGGATCATCCTCTTAATGACGAACGCTTCGACGGCGCTTCCATTCTTGTTGCTGGTATTAACTTTGGCTGCGGCTCCTCCCGGGAACACGCCCCCCAATCACTCACGAAATATGGCTTCAGCGCTATCATCGCCGAGTCTTTTGCCGAAATCTTCTACGGAAATTCGACGACCCTTGGGCTTCCCTGCGTCAGCTCCACCCGCGAAAACATCGACATCCTCAAAGCGGCATGCACTGCAGACCCAACACTTGAAGTATCAATTGATCTCGATGCAATGACGGTCACCGCCGGAGATCTTTCTTTTCCTGTGGAGATGCCTGCCTCTGCGCGCCAAGCCCTACTGGCCGGTAAATACGACCCAATTAAGGAACTCCTAGATAACAACGACAAAATTGAAGCTACGGCCGCTTCACTCTCTTACGTTGGATAAGCTTGGGATCTCTCTCGAAGCCCTGTAACCATTTAGGTTGCAGGGTTTCTTATTGCCAATAATAACCCGCAAACCCACCCTAATTACGGCAATTCAAGTTTTTTATTTTGATTGGTCAAAGTTCAGTGTAACTTTCCCCGTATGAAGAAATTGTCCCTCCTCGTATCCCTTCTCCTGTTTGGGGCCTGCAGCAACAAAGAAGAAGCCGCAAAAACCGATGGAACCGTCGTCACGACAATTGGAATGATTGCCGATGTCTCTCGCCAAATCGCAGGAGACCATCAAGAGATCATCAATTTAATCGGTGAAGGCATTGATCCACACATGCACCAGCCTAGCAAATCTGAGATCGACAAGATACAAAGAGCCGGACTCGTCCTCTATAACGGGCTTTTCCTTGAAGGGAAAATGGGAACCATTCTCAAGAACAGGGCAGATCAGGGCAATCCTGTCTCAGCAGTAGCCGAAGGAATTGAGATTCAAGTTATGGGCTCTAGCGTCCCCGATCCGCACCTTTGGATGGACGTATCAATCTGGTCCAAAGTTGCTAAAAAAATTGGCGATGAATTGGCAGCTTTTGATTCCAAAAATGCCGATGAATACCAGAAGCGACGCAAAGAATATCAGAAAAAGCTGAACGATCTCCATACCTATGCCCTCATGGTATTTCCAACTATCCCTAAAAAGCAACGGGTCCTCGTAACCGCACATGATGCCTTTTCATACCTTGGACGTGCCTACGGAATTGAAGTGCGTGGAATTCAGGGAATTTCAACAGAATCTGAAGCTGGGACAAAAGATATCAACGACTTAGTCACCTACCTCGTTGACAACAAAATTCCGGCAATTTTTGTTGAATCCTCGGTCTCAGAAAAGTCAGTCAAAACAGTAATCGAAGGTGCTGCCGAGAAAGGTCACACCGTAAAAATCGGAGGAGAGCTTTTCTCCGACGCCATGGGACCTGCCGGAACCTATCAAGGGACCTACATCGGAATGATGGATCACAACATCACCACTATTGTGAATGCCCTCGGAGGCAGCGCCCCCGAAGGTGGATTCCAAAACAAACTTAACGATTAAATGCGTCCCGAACACCCTCCTGAATTTCCTCTTGCGATTCACGACCTCACTGTCGCTTATCATCGTAAACCCGTTCTTTGGGATGTTGAGTTAAACATTCCCAAAGGAACTCTAGCTGGGATTGTAGGACCTAATGGAGCTGGCAAATCAACCCTTCTTAAAGCTTGCTTAGACCTAATTCCAAAAACCTCAGGTGAAGCATTGGTATACGGTAAACCATACGAGCAACAACGCGAGCTCATTGCCTACGTCCCACAACGTGAAAGTGTCGATTGGGACTTCCCTATCAGTGCTCTTGATGTCGTAACCATGGGAACCTACCAGAAACTTGGATGGTTTAAACGAATTACAAGATCACAAAAACAGCAGGCCCTTGAAGCTCTAGAAAAAGTCGGGATCAGCCACCTTGCCAAACGTCAAATCTCACAACTCTCAGGAGGACAACAACAACGAGTCTTCCTCGCCCGAGCCCTTGTTCAGGAGGCAGAGATCTACTTTATGGACGAACCTTTCGCAGCGGTTGATGCCGCTACCGAACAAGCTATCATCGAGCTTCTCCAGGAACTCAACTCGAAAGGCAAAACCGTCCTCTGCGTGCACCACGATCTCGCGACCGTTTCGCGATACTTTGACTACCTTGTTCTTCTCAATATGCGCGTCGTGGCCAGCGGCCCTACCAGTGAAACCTTTACGCGCGAAAACCTTCAAAAAACCTACGGCGGAAAACTCAATCTTCTCGACGATGTCGCCCAGGCTCTTAAAAACGTCGGACGCCCCTGAGAGGATAAAACCATGACTTGGGAACTTCTCAGCGAAACTCTTCGGCTCGAACACTACAACACTCGTTTGGTGGTTTTCGGCGTAGCGTTTCTAGGAGCCACAGCGGGCCTCGTCGGAAGCTTCCTGCTATTGCGAAAGCAATCACTCCTCGGTGACGCCCTATCCCATGCCACTCTTCCAGGAATCGGCATCGCCTTTGCCGTGATGGCAGCAATGGGCTTAAGTGGAAAAAGTCTACCCGGCCTTCTCATCGGAGCATCTATCACTGGTCTCCTCGGCGTTCTTCTCGTTCTTGCAATTCGTAAAACAACCCGGTTGAAGGATGACGCCGCCATGGGAATTGTCCTCTCCGTCTTCTTCGGTCTCGGAGTCGCAATTCTTAAAATGGTAGAACGAATCCCAGGCCAAAGCGCCGCCGGACTCGATGGCTTTATCTACGGAAAAACTGCGTCCATGATTTGGTCGGACTTTGTTCTCATAGCCATTATTCTTCTGATCACGATCATAGTCACGATTGCGATTCTCAAAGAACTTACCCTTCTCTGCTTTGATGCAGATTTTGCCTCAGCCCAAGGATGGCCTACTCTCTGGCTTGATATCATTTTAATGGCCCTCGTTACCGCGGTCACAGTCATAGGACTTCAGGCGGTTGGACTCATTCTTGTGATCGCCTTTCTCATCACTCCACCAACCGCCGCACGCTTCTGGACCAATCGACTTGGATGGATGCTTTTTCTTTCTGCAACCATTGGAGCTATTTCAGGCTGGCTCGGGGTTTCAATTTCGGCCCTTTATTCTAACCTTCCGGCGGGTGCTATCATTGTCATTACCGCAGCCATTATTTTCCTCTTCAGCATGATCTTCGGCACCGCTCGCGGCATCCTTCCGCGCTACCTCCGACATCTGCAACTGCAACGTAAAGTCGGGCGCCAACACCTCCTACGCTCAACTTACGAAATCCTCGAAAACACCCAAAACGGGGAACCGCTTAAAAATCTTCCCATCTCGATGGATCTACTTCGGCAGCACCGATACTGGGGTAAGGGCGAACTACCAAGACTGATTCGTCAGGGACGCTCCGAAGATCACATTGAACGCCAACCCTCGGGTGAACTCCGACTCTCCGAATCTGGATTTGGCGAAGCCTCTCGCATCACCAGGAACCACCGACTCTGGGAACTCTACCTCATTAAATACGCGGACATCGCACCAACCCACGTTGACCGCGATGCCGACATGGTCGAGCACCTTCTCGGTGCCGAAATCGTCCATCAACTTGAAGCTGAACTGGACCTTTCCAAATCTACTATCGACTCACCTCACGCCATTGAACCTACTGAGCTTGAACTTCAAGCAAGACCCACAACTTAAATCTCCTCCACCATAAAAAATGGAAACATCCTCTATCCTAACCCCCTGTTTCATTGAGACTCCTGCTATAGATCACCAAGAGACTATCTTTTTTCTATCAGGTCACAATACCACTTTAAATGACTTGGTAGACTTCGGTCACTTCGCCAGATCCACTAAACGCTTCTAAAGATTTTGCCAATGAATTGGACCGCCAACGATTTTCACATCATTCTCGTCGGAGGATTATGCGCAATGGCGTGTGCGCTTCCGGGCACTTTCCTCCTCCTTCGCCGCATGAGCATGATGGGCGACGCCATCAGCCATGCAGTTCTCCCCGGACTAGCTATCGCCTTCCTCATCTCAGGATCCCGCGCTAATCTCTGGATGTTCCTCGGCGCGGCGATCGCCGGAATTCTCACCGCCCTTTTCACTCAATGGATCACCCGCTTTGGCAAAGTCGAACGCGGCGCGGCGATGGGAATTGTCTTTACGACCCTCTTTGCAATCGGGCTTGTCCTGATTCGCAAAGCTGCTGACCACGTTGATCTAGATGCCGGTTGTGTTCTTTATGGCGCCCTCGAGTACACCCCTCTAAATATGGTCACTCTCTTCGAGAATGAGACCTCTTTCTTCGCCGTCCCCCGTGCCGCTCTCGTCATCGGCGCAACTCTCCTTTTTAACGCATTGATCATCGCTCTCTTCTACAAAGAGTTCAAACTGGCAGCCTTTGATCCCGGCCTTGCCCAAACTCAGGGCTTCCGACCTCAGTTTATGCACTATCTCCTCATGACCATGGTCGCTATCACGACTGTCGCGGCTTTTGAGGCAGTGGGATCCATCATTGTGATCGCTATGCTGATTGTTCCACCTGCAACAGCTTTTCTCCTCACACGAAATCTCCCCACCCTGATCCTCGTCAGCCTCATTGTTGCTGTCCTATCAGCTATCCTCGGACAAATAGCATCTCATATCCCACCCCTCCTCGGACTCCCCGACACCACAAGTTCAGGAATGATAGCGACCACCGCTGGCTTCTTGTTCCTCCTTGCTTGGCTATTCGGACCAGAGGGGTTAATTAAAAAACAATCCAAACAGCTTGAGGCACCGCAGTTTGACTGAGCGGACAGATCAGCACAGGTGTTTCCCTTATTCAGCTTACAGCATGCAGAACTAGCTCTGTAGCTGGATCACTTTGATCAAAAACTTTAGTTCATCCATGGTTACCGAAAGCGGCGGCATGATGACAATTGTATTCAGAATTGGTCGAGTTAATACGCCACGCTCCCGAAGCTTCAGACAAAATCTCTCACCACATTCGCCAACATCAAACCCGAGGATGAGACCAACCCGGCGAACCTCTTGAATCCACGGGATTTTCTTAAGCTCTCTTTCGAGATAGGCTCCTTTCTCTTCAACTCCTGCTAAAGTATTTTCGGATTCAAAAAGTGATAGATTTGCGAGAGCAACCGCGCACCCTAAGGCATTTCCAGTATAACTATGACCATAGAAGAAGGTTCTATCTGGACCTTTAAAACCTTCATAAATTTCACACCTTGTCAGGGTCGCAGCAAGAGGCATCGTCCCACCAGTCAAACCTTTGGCCAGACAGAGGAAATCAGGGATAACTTCCTCATTTTGACAGGCAAACATCTTACCAGTTCTACCAAAACCAGTCATCACCTCATCCAAGATCAAGTGGACACCATGCTGTGTCGTCCAAGCTCTCAGATCAGCCAACATTCCTTTCGGCCACAGACGCATTTGATTCACGCCTTGAATCAAGGGTTCGATCACAACTGCAGAAGCAGTCTCAACGACAACCTCTGGTAGCCTCTGCAAATCTTCTAAGGAACCGACGCGGTAAACATTCAATCCGGTTTCTCCATAACCTTTGATAAATCTCGAAACCCCACCTACTGAAGATGCGCCAAGAGTGTCGCCATGGTAGGCGTTCTCAAACGCAATAATTCCCGTCCGTTCCTTTTGTTCATTCTGCTGTCGCCATTGCAGAGACATCTTAAAAGCCACTTCAAGCGCTGTTGAACCATCGTCTGAAAAAAAACACCGTTCCAAACTATCCGGAAAAAAGGAGCAAAGTTTTTCAGCCAACTCACTAGCTTTGTCATTTGCCAACCCTAAGTAAGAACTGTGGCAAAGCTTCGAGGCCTGATCCTGAATTGCTTCAACAATAACGGGGTGGCTATGACCATGAATATTTGTCCAAATACTAGAATTAGCATCGAGATAACGCTTCCCTTCAAAATCAAAAAGCCAACTCCCCTGACCTCGACAAATCACCACCGGAAGATCACTCTCCCAGCTTGCCTGGTCCGTAAAAGGGTGCCAGCAGTGAGCGTGATCCGCCAAGATCCACTTATTTACTCGGTCCTTCATTCGACTTACCCAGCATTTTGTCGACCTTCGCGATTAGATTCCATGAACAGCGCTTTCGCTGATACTTCCGCCACAAAACATCACGAAGGGCTTCCCAATTTTCTTTCGATGGCGGATCAAGTTTCCCCCACCCATCATCTTCATCCGTCTTGGTATAAAGCTCAAAACGACCACCATGATAGTTGGCCCTCCAATAGCGTATTTCATCGCCATCTTCACCCCGCCATTGATGCTTCGTCATGCCGCTAGTCTTCTCACTTTTATTCAAAAACCAACTTTGAAATTTTCTTCCGCATTGAAACCCAGTCCTTAATCACCTCTAAGATGCGGAAACCACGAATCAACTCTACTGGCTTTCCCTCATAATCTGTTCTAGACTTAGGTTAATACATGTCGAAAAGAGATAGAAACACCGTCGGAATCTTCAGCCGCTTTCTTGATCTCCTTTATCCTGCAGTCTGCGAAATTTGCCAAGTCCCACTGAAACATGGATATTCTCTTTGCCAAGATTGCCGCAATGAACTTCCAAGAATTATTTCACCATTTTGTAAAAAATGTGGCGAACCCTTTGACGGAAACATTAATGACGAATTTCGTTGTCAAAACTGCGACGGATTAAAGGCTGATTTTTCCTTCGCTCGGGCATCACTTAGGGGGTTAAGCCTCTCCTTTCGCCTCGTTCACGGGCTTAAGTATCAACGACAGTTTTTTCTCGCACGCGAATTAGCGTTATTTTTAAAAGAGACTCTTGAGAAAGACCCTAGATTTGCCGAATTCAAGAGTGCTATTTTGGTCCCTGTTCCTCTTTTCTGGCGGAGACAACAATGGCGACAAGGCAACCAGGCCTATGAGCTGAGCCGAGAACTCTCCAGGCTCAGCGGCCACGAAAACATTGAAGCGATCAAGCGGATTCGCCCGACTAACACCCAAACCAAGCTCAACAGAAAACAACGACTTTCAAACCTTCGTGATGCCTTTCAAATTAGAAAAAAGCACGCATCCACCATCGCAGCGAGAAAGGTAATTATTATCGATGATGTTTTTACTACAGGAGCGACAGCACACGAATGCGCCAGAATCTTAAAAGAGGATGGAAGGGTCAATGATGTCGCAGTCCTCACTCTCATCCGGGGATAAAAAGACCCCACCGAAACCATCGAGATCGAGGCAGTGCCAGTAAGCATCGAATATCCAATTCAACCTTAGGAGAGATCTCTTGCGATACGCTCAGATTCGATGATGATCAACATATGCGGGACGGATTAACTCTTCTCTCTTCGAAGGCGTCGCTTGGATTGGTGAAACGCCAAAAATATCAAAATTTTGCGCCAATGACCCAGATGACTTCGGTCTTCGGTCCGCCGAGCTTTAAACTAACCGGTATTCAAGAGTCCTTGTCTCCTATCCGAGCGTTTTACTCTTTCAATCAAGAACCCATCAAATAATCAGGTCTGATCACCGTATTAACACCGTGAACTATCAGGAAGCGCTAGACTGGCTTTACGCCACTCAAACATTCGGTATCAAGTTGGGCCTAGAAGGCCCAACTCGCTTACTTCGTGAATTCCTCGCCTTTCCCTCTCACCGCACCAAGGTCATCCATGTGGCTGGAACCAATGGAAAGGGTTCAACGTGCGCGATGATTGATGCCCTTGGCCAAGGCCTAGCACTCCGCAGCGGCCTCTTCACCTCGCCCCACCTGATCGACTATCGCGAGCGAGTGCGTGTCAACGGCCTCGAAATCACCGAAGAAAAAACGGCATCCCTCCTCACTGAGCTTCGCGAACTCGTGGCTGATTGGGAGCATCATCCAACCTTCTTTGAACTGACTCTCGCGCTTGGCATGCGACACTTTCGGGACTCAGAATGCGACCTCATTGTCCTTGAAACTGGCATGGGGGGAAGACTTGATGCGACCACCGCGATCCCAGCCGATGTCTGCGTCCTTACCCCAATTTCACTAGATCACACTAAGTGGCTTGGCTCAACGCTCGATGAAATCGCACGAGAAAAGGCCGCGATCGCAATCAAGGGGAAGCCCATTCTCTCGTCTCCTCAAGATCCGGAGGCCGAAAAAGCGATTCGTCAGATCACCAATCAAACCCAAGCTCCTCTGACTTTTATCAGAAGGCCCTTATTGGGCTACTCGCTGTCACTACCCGGCGAACACCAAAGACAAAATGCTGCTCTTGCTTGCGAGGCAATTGTTGCAGCTGGGCTTCATCTCTCTTTCGACGTGGTTCAGCACGCGCTCCAACACATTCAATGGCCCGGCCGCTTTGAAAAAATAAACGAAACCCTCATTTTAGATGCCGCTCACAATCCACACGCGGCGGAGGCTCTCGTGAAAACCTGGCAGACAGAATTTCCCAAAAAGAAGGCCTCCATTATTTTTGGGTCAGTGGAAGAGAAGGCAACTCACGGCATCCTTTCCAAACTCTCCGAAATTGCCGAGGAATTCCACTTTGTTCCCGTAAATTCTCAACGTGGGCTAGCTCCTGAAAGCCACGTAGTTAAAGTGAAGTCAGTAGTTCACTCAGATCTCGCTTCCGCATTGGATGCAACAATCGGTCGCACGACTCTACTAACCGGCTCCCTCTTCCTTCTGGGAGAGGCTAAGGCACTCCTTTCAAAAAATAAATTTCGGACGACATCCCAGTAAACACGGGGATTTAGGGTTATTCACAGGTTGCCGAGATTGCCAAGCCTCGGACTTCTAAGGCAGAGTCCCACCATGGCGATTAAGGAAGACAAACCATCTTTTAAAGAAAAGGACGGCCCCAAACTCCAAGATGGAAAAAAAGATCAGCGTGATGAGCTGACTCCTCCACCTCATGCCATTGGCCCCGAAAAAAGTGTCCTGAGTTCAATGATTCAAGATCCCGAGGAATACATTGGCAGAGCGGTCGAGGGGCAATTGACTGCCGCCCACTTTTACATGCCGTCCCATGGCAAACTTTTTCAGGTTCTCGTGGAGCACTTCGAATCAGGGAAAACTGTGGAGCTAGTTGCCCTATCACA
>ERZ1048686.2018-NODE-2018-length-14588-cov-5.444987_pt1 | contig 14588 bp, 14 predicted proteins | sample MGYA00383099_ERZ1048686 | MGnify/ENA primary metagenome ERZ1048686 (study PRJEB29581, sample SAMEA5548369) | metagenome | biome: marine; feature: coastal; material: water | depth 25 m | study: Short-term variability in the microbial, nano- and picoplankton... | reverse complement strand
CTGCTCCTGCCTTTGGCAGGGCAGTTTCACCGAGGTCGCCAACGACGCCGACCTTATTATGCTTGGAGCGGTAACCGAACATCGGGGCAATGCGGCGGACTTTGCCATTGAAGAAATATTTCGCGGGCCCGACTGGCACACCACCGTGCGCGTTTGGCTGAAAGCCAGAGACTATTGCCGACCCGATATTGAAAACTTCCCGGTGGGTAGCCGCTGGGTGCTTGCGCTACAACACATCGATAAGCTGCCCCAAAATGCCTTCGATCCCTCGACACCCAATATCAGTTACGGACGCCTCGATGACTGGGTCCTCTCCAGCTGCGGCGGCTATTTTCTTCAAGCTCATGGCGGCACCGTTAGCGGCAATCTTATCCCAGGAACACCCCGCTGGGATTTTGACCCTGACATGAACCCGGTTCTGATCGATTTACTTCGCAGCCATTTACTGGGCAACGTGGGAGTAGAAACCTTAAAGAATGCGGCTCAAGAGGACCCCGAGGCCCGAGCTTTGATGTTGGACACTCGCAGCTTTTTACGCGGGCAAGACACCCTCTTAATTGAGGACAGCGAGCCCAGCACCCCACCATAGCTATTGCTCAACCGCCTCAATCAACTCATCGATCATCATCAGCGATAAGCCCCAAATACGGTTGTCCCGGTAAACATACGAATCGGACTCTACCTGCGTTCCCCGCCACTCCCACTTTAAGGGAACACGGTTATTGCGATCCATTAAGAAACTTAAGGGAACCGAAACCACCCCGTCGACTTCATAGTTCAAGTCGAGCTCGGGTAATGTTTCAACCCTGTAAATAAAGGGGGCCACCAACATTTCGGGACGGTCTGCTCGCCAGCCGGTATTGACCTCACCGAGGGCACACACGGCAAAACCCAATGCATCAAGATCGAGGGCAATTTCCTCACGGGTTTCACGGATTGCGCAAAAGCGATCGTCGATGTCTTCGGGGTCGCGCCGACCTCCGGGAAACGCCATATGCCCCGACCAGGGATCTCCCTCCCGTTTGGCGCGACGAATCATCAGCAGACAAAGCTCCCCATCGCACTCATGCAGAACAATCGCGACCGCGGCGCGGCGGGTGACCTCACCGTAAGAGCGATTGGGCTTTTCGTATTGTTGCAGACGTGGCATGAGCTGTTTATAGACCAAGGGCACTAATCTCTCTCGAGGGTAAAACACGGTAAAAAAACGCGACTCACCAATTTTTGATCTGAAAAAAAGTGCGCTTAGTTTACACGCCTTAGCCACGGTGCGGTGCTGTCGCTGGAAATGTGAAGATGACAGCAATACCTCGTACCTACGGGGTCTTAAGCAGAGACATCGGTTATCATCGGCGTTCCGATTTACCGACTCAAGGACAACACCAGTGACGCAATACTCTGTTTATGCCATCGGGGCCGCATTGGTCGACACAGAAATTCAAGTGAACGACAACGAATTAGGCGCGATGGCTGTAGAAAAGGGGGTCATGACTTTGGTTGATCCAGAGCGCCAAAGTGAACTGTTAAGTCACCTAGAGGGCCATTTGGTCGGCGCCAGCCACGCTTCTGGGGGCAGCGCTGGTAACAGCATGATTGCAACCGCCCTATTTGGCGCACCTACATTCATGAGCTGCAAAGTGGCTGACGATGCCGACGGTGACATTTATCTCGCTGATCTCGAGGCATCTGGTGTCGCGCACAGCCTCAAGGACAAGCGCGGCGGTGGTACGACCGGCAAGTGCCTCGTGCTCATCACCCCAGATGCCGAGCGCAGCATGAACACCTTTTTGGGGGTGTCAGAGACTTTATCTATTGCTGAAGTCGATGATCAGGCGATTGCAGCATCCGACTGGGTCTATTTGGAGGGCTACCTTGTCACATCCCCTACCGGACACGAAGCAGCGCTGCACACTCGCAAGGTTGCCGAAGCCAACAACGTAAAAACTGCCATCAGCTTTTCTGACCCGGGTATGGTCATGTATTTCAGAGAGAATATGGAAAAGCTGGTGGGTGGTGGTGTCGATTTGGTCTTCTGCAATGAAGTCGAGGCCCTCGAGTGGGGTGGCACAGACAATTTAGATGAGGCCATGGAGGCCATCAAAAAAGTGGCTAAGAGTTTCGTGGTCACTTTGGGCGCCAAGGGAGCTATCGCTTTTGATGGCAGTCAATCCTTCACTATCAACGCACACACTGTGGAGGCCCTCAATACCAACGGCGCTGGAGATATGTTTGCCGGCGCTTTTTTGTATGCCCTGTCACGAGGGGAAGGTTTTGGACGGGCTGGAGAATTTGCAGTCCGCGCCGCAGGAGAAGTCGTAAAATACTTTGGACCACGCTTGCAGGCCGAGGGCTACCCCAAACTGCGCCGTGAATTTTTCGGCGATTGAACAGCCACTGGCTGAGTTGAAAGTGAACGCAGCAGATTTAATGAAGAGACCGAAACCATGAATGAACAAACTACCAAGCCCGCCATTAAGCCCGACCCGCTCTACCAAATGCTGCGACACGAGGACGTGGATGCCTTTAACGCAAGTCGCGACACGATGGATACCAGCCATCTAAAAAGTGGCGATTACCGAGGTCGCGATCTCCGCAAATTAAATGCGGCAGGATTAGATTTTTCCAATGCCTATTTTCGCAATGCCGACCTCTCCGGCATTGATTTTCGCGAGACCAATCTTCTAGGAGCAAGCCTGATGGACGCCAAAGTCTCGGGCGTCTATTTTCCTGAATCGTTAAGCCCCGAGGAAATCCGCCTGTCCTTGGACACAGGCACCCGCCTGCGTTACGACCAAAAGAGCTAAATCATTTATGGCCATCTTCAAGCCTCAAGGTTTTTTTCTAGGACTGCTGCTTTGTTTGCCCCTAATGACACAGGGTCAAGGGCTAGGCGGACTCGTGGCGCAGTCCGATACATTCTTACCGGTTGAGGAGGCTTATCAACTGGAAGTGGAGGTTGTGTCAGAGCAAGAAATTCGCTTGTACTGGCAGATCGAAGATGCCTATTACCTCTACCAACACCGATTTAAAGCCAAGTTACAGGACGAACAGGGGGTCATAAATACCACCTTCGAATTTTCCCCCGCGCTAGACAAGAACGATGAATTTTTTGGTGATGTCAGTGTTTACTACAGCTATGCCGATATTCGGCTGCTGGCCGAGACGGGCTTTTCTGAGGCGCGACTATCGATCACCTCTCAGGGTTGCGCCGATGCTGGTCTTTGTTATCCACCGCATACTGAGCACTTTATCGTCAATGGCCAAACGGGAGCCGTTGTGGCTGACGATGGCAGCACCACAATGGCAGCAAAGACCCCTGGTGGGGCTGCAAAATCTGGAGAGCCACCAAGTAGCCGCACCGATCCATCGCTGTGGGTAGCACTGCTCTTCGCCTTTTTAGGCGGCATTATTTTAAATGCCATGCCCTGCGTTTTCCCGATTTTGTCCCTCAAAGTGTTGGGGTTTGCTACTGGTGATCCCAGCACCCATCATCGCCATACTTGGTGGTACTTCATTGGCGTGGTTGTCAGCTTTGTAGCCGTCGCCAGCCTCTTAATGACACTCCAAAGTATGGGCTCTGCCATTGGCTGGGGGTTTCAACTGCAATCACCCGGCTTCGTCATCGCTCTCGCCTACCTGTTCACGGCCATGGGCTTGTCGCTATCAGGCATGGTGCAGTTCGGCGGCAGTTTAATGAACCTTGGAGGCAGCCTGGCGACTCAGGGCGGGAACCGCGGCAGCTTTTTCACTGGGGTTCTCGCCGTCGTAGTGGCCAGCCCTTGCACAGCGCCTTTTATGGGGTCAGCTTTGGGCTTTGCCCTGACTCAACCCGCGCCGATTGCCCTGGCGGTCTTCGCCGCTTTGGGCGCAGGTATGGCAAGCCCCATGGTACTTCTCAGCTACAGCACCGTAGCGCGACGGGTTCTACCCCGTCCCGGTGCGTGGATGGAAACCCTCAAAGAACTGTTGGCTTTTCCCCTCTATGCCACGGCGGTTTGGCTACTTTGGGTTGCTGGGAAGCAGGCCGGGGTCGATACCATGGCCACAGCGCTTGGGGGGCTGGTCATGCTGGCGCTGGGCCTATGGCTTTACCGCGGAAGTAAACTTCGCCGTTTTATCGCATTGCTGTGCATTGGCCTCGCACTGGTTCTCGCAACGTTGCGAGGACCCGAATCAGACGCTGGAACTGAAGCTCGGCGGGAAGGGACGGTTGTATGGTCAGAAGCAACTCTCCAAGGCCTGCGTGACGAAGGCGTTCCCGTCTTTGTCGATGTGACCGCCGACTGGTGTATTACTTGCCTCGCTAATGAGCAGGCAGTCTTATTCACCGACGCGATGACCGCTGCATTTGAAGAGCGCGGCGTGGTTTATATGGTCGCCGACTGGACTCAGTATGACCCGGTCATTGGGACGTTTGTGAACAGCCATGGTCGCAGCGGCATACCCCTTTATGTGATGTACCCGCCCAACGAAGCGCCCTTTATATTGCCCCAACTACTCACCCCCGGAATTGTGCGCGATGCACTCGATCGCGTCTCCAGTGCAGGAACTGAAAAATGACTACAGCGACTTCACGCCTTAAAAGAGCCATTGGTTCTGCGCGACACCAAACCGCGGGGTGGCTAGTAGTGGCGCTCAGTGTCTGCATTAGCCCAATGTCCTATGCCCAAATGAACCTCGATCGCCTCTGGGTACGCGCCATGCCGCCCACTCAAACAATGACCGCCGCTTACGGTCAACTTACCAACGTAGGCGATGCACCCCTGACCATAACGGGCGCCAGCTCTGATATTGCAGCCGATACAACACTGCACGAAAGCCGCCAGACCGGTGATCGTATGACAATGGTTGCCGTCACCGATAAGACGCTGGCCCCCGGTGAGGTGCTGGAGCTCAAGCCCGGAGGCTTCCATCTGATGCTAATGGGCATCAAGGAGATGCCGGCCGAGGGCTCGGAGGTGGAAATTTGTGTGCTAAGCGACGAGGATAGAGCCTGCGCAACCGCAAACGTGCAACGGGATGCCGACAGCATGAACCATCACCACCACTGAGGAGTTCAGCCTGATGTCTGTAATCGCCCGGATTCGTACCTTCCTTCAGCAAGCCAAAGACTCTTTGGTTTTGTCGGGTTTTCTGAAAACAGACAGTCCCATGAGTAAAGTCGTCGCCGGGGTCGGTGCCCTCTATGTGATCATCATCATTGTATTGGGGATCTGGTGGAGTGCGGCACCACCCGCTTTTGACATGCAATTGAAAACTCAAAACCATGCAGCAACCAGCGGACAGCCCTTGGTTCCCGGGAGTGCGACCACCCTTGCACTGATCGAAGTCATTGATACCTTGTTGGAAAAAGACGGGGGCTACACCCACAACGACCTGCTGCCGCCGGGCTTGTTCATGGACAACATGCCCAACTGGGAATACGGTGTGCTCGTGCAGTCACGAGACCTTGCGAGAGCACTACGGGAGGTCTTGAGTCGCTCGCAAAGCCAATCCCGTGAAGATGTCGATCTGACGCTCGCTGAGCCAAGAATCAACTTTCAATCAGATAGCTGGATACTCCCAGCCTCTGAACGGGAGTATCGCAGCGCCAATAAATATCTAAAAGCTTACCTAGCGCGCCTTCCTGAGCGGGGCTCTGAAGGTGCCCAATTCTATGCCCGTGCCGACAACTTGGGGTTTTGGCTGGGGATGATTGAAAAGCGTCTAGGCAGCCTTTCCCAGCGCTTGTCGGCCAGTGTGGGACAGCGGCGTCTCAATACGGATTTAGCAGGGGAACCTACTGCAGCGGCTGCAACCGATGATCCCGAGGACGAAGAAATCAAAACGCCATGGTCTGAGGTTGATGATGTCTTTTATGAAAGCCGCGGGGCCGCCTGGGCATTAATCCATTTTTTAAAAGGTGCTGAAATCGATTTTGCCAGCGTCTTGGAAAAGAAGAATGCCCGGGTCAGTTTGCAGCAAATTATAAGAGAGTTAGAGGCAACACAAGCAACCGTGTGGAGCCCTATCATCTTGAATGGCTCGGGCTTTGGCCTCTGGGCTAACCACTCATTGGTTATGGCCAACTATATTTCACGGGCAAACGCCGCTCTCATTGACCTGCGCGAGTTATTGGCCCAAGGCTAACTCGACGTTACTGACAACCAGACGCTGGCAGCATGGCACGGCTCTTACAATAAGCATTCGCTGACCCCAAACATTGCACTGGAGGGCATTGCGGCCAGAGCAAACGCGTTCTTACCGCCGGCCATCGCTTGAGAAACCTATGGTTTGGATCTAGCAAGAAAAGGGTGGACCGTGGTTACGTCACTCGGGAAGCTTTTCACCCGCTAGTAACGTCCAACCTTCTTTTTCTTGCACTGCGGTCAGAGTTACCCAGGGCTTATAAGCGGCAATTAGGCCCGCTGCTTGCTCACTGAGCAGACCCGCCAAAATCAAACGGCCCCCGGGCTTGATCAAATCTATCAACGTCGGTGCCAGCGCCTCCAAAGGGCCTGCGAGTATATTGGCAACCACCAGCTCAACGGGTCGCAGGCGCGCCTTGGCATCTGTCTGAGATACCAAAAACACGTCAAGCTGTTCCTCAGCAATCGCATTGCGCTGGGCGTTATCGAGTGTGGCGGTTACCGCCTGCGGATCATTGTCGACAGCGAAGGCTTTGGCAGCCCCCAGCTTCAAACCGGCAATCGCCAAAATGCCAGAGCCGCAGCCGTAATCGATAAGGTTCACTCCGGGCTTAATACAGGCGTCGAGTTCAGCCAAGCACATTGCCGTGGTGGGATGTGTTCCAGTGCCAAATGCTAGACCCGGATCCAAATTGATGTTGACGGCATTAGGGTCTGGGGGCTCGCACCAACTCGGGCAGATCCAAAGCCGATTACCCATCTGTAAGGGTTCAAAGTCTGCCATCCACGCGCGTTCCCAGTCTTGATCAGGAACAAATTTGGCCTCCTCCGCCGACGCGGTCACCCACTGTGATGGCACTTCAGCCAGAATCTGAGAAAGATCTAGGCCCGTCTCGAACAACGCCACCAGTTTGATGTTTTGCCACAGGGGTGTCTCACCGGGGCCCGGCTCAAGTAGTGGCTCGTCAGCGTTGTCCTCCAAGGTCACCGCGAGGGCGCCCTGCTCGAACAACCAATCCTCAAGACTGTCTATATGGTTGGGAGTGGTATTGAACCGTAGCTCTTGCCAGCCGGCGTCGGTCAATGCTCGTGTTCCAATTTACTCTCGAGGTAGTGAATGCTGACGCCACCCGCCATAAACGAGGGGTCAACCACCAGCTCACGGTGCAACGCGGCATTGGTGCGTATACCCTCAACAACTAGCTCATCGAGAGCCTGGCGCATTTTTACGAGCGCCCCAGCGCGGGTATCTCCGTGGGTAATCAACTTACCAATCAAGCTGTCGTAGTGGGGCGGAACTGTATAGCCACTGTAAACATGGGAATCCACCCGAACTCCCGGTCCACCCGGGGCATGAAACGTGTTGATTCTGCCGGGTGATGGCAAGAAATTTCGCGGGTCCTCGGCATTGATTCGGCACTCCAAAGCGTGGCCGTTAAACACCACGTCTTCCTGGCGAATCGAAAGCTTCTCGCCAGAGGCAATCAGCAATTGCTCCCTGACAATATCCACCCCGGTAATCATCTCGGTGACTGGATGCTCTACCTGAACCCGCGTATTCATCTCGATGAAATAAAAACCGCCATCTTCGTATAAAAACTCAAAGGTCCCCGCACCGCGGTAACCAATATCGATACACGCTTTGACACAAGCATCACCGATTTCGGCGCGCAGCTTGTCATCAATTCCGGGGGCAGGCGCCTCTTCAATAACTTTCTGGTGCCGCCGCTGCAACGAGCAGTCACGGTCACCTAGGTGAACGGCATTGCCTTGACCATCCGCAAGCACCTGAATCTCCACGTGACGAGGTCGCTGAAGGAATTTCTCGATGTATACCACCGGTGACCCAAAGGCCGCCTTAGCCTCAGACTGAGTCACTTGAATCGAGCTGAGCAGTACTTCCTCGTTATGAACCACCCGCATACCGCGGCCGCCACCGCCCGCCGCGGCTTTGACAATGACCGGATAACCAATATCTCGAGCAATACGCAAAATCTCGTCAGGATCATCGGGAATAGCTCCCTCTGACCCGGGAACCGTTGGCACACCAGAGCGTTGCATTTGGTGTTTTGCCGACACTTTGTCGCCCATCAGACGAATGGTTTCTGCGGTGGGGCCAATAAATACGAAACCGCTCTTCTCGACCTGCTCAGCAAAATCGGCGTTTTCCGATAAGAACCCATAGCCGGGATGAATGGCGTCGGTATTCGTCACCTCAGCCACACTAATAATCGCAGGCACATTCAAATAACTCAGCGTTGAGTTTGGCGGTCCAATACAAACGGCCTGATCTGCAAGGCGGACATGCTTCAGCTCACGATCTGCTGTTGAATGCACCGCGACGGTCTCAATACCCAGCTCGCGGCAGGCGCGCATAATTCGAAGGGCAATTTCGCCACGATTGGCGATCAAAACTCTCTCTAACATCAAATGATTCCTCTCGGTCGGCAGCGCACAGGGCTACCTCCAGGGTCAGGCAATGGTGATGAGGGGTTGGTCAAATTCTACGGGCTCGCCATCGGCGACGTGAATGGCCGTTACCGTGCCGGCTCGATCAGCCTCGATCTGATTCATCATCTTCATGGCCTCAACAATGCACAGAACGTCCCCGACCCGTACCGTCTGGCCTACCTCAACGAAAGCGCTGGCCTCTGGGCTGGGAGAGCGGTAGAAGGTACCGACCATCGGCGACAACACCGCGTTATCTGTAGAAATAGCCTCTGCTACCGGCTCTGCCGCGGCTGGGGCAGCCGCTGGGGCGGCGGCTGGAGCCGCCGGTGCAGGCATGGCAACCGGTGGCGCATAGCTTGCGCCCAAGTGGGCAGCATGGCTGTTGCGGCTTATGCGCACCGACTCTTCACCCTCAATAATTTCGATTTCGTCAATATCTGACTCTTCCAACAGCTCAATCAATTTTTTGACTTTGCGGATATCCATAGTAACGGTCCTCAAGCAGGCTTAAGATTTGAAGAAATTTGTTTCAAGGCCCCGGCGAGGGCGCAGTCGTAGCCAAAACTGCCGAGGCCGCAGATAACACCTTCGGCAATATCAGACAGATAGCTATGCTGGCGAAAGGCCTCCCGGGCATGCACATTGGATATATGCACCTCAATGAACGGGATAGCCACCCCCAGTAGGGCGTCGCGCAGTGCAATGCTGGTGTGGGTAAAAGCAGCGGGATTGATAATGATAAAGCGCGTATCGGCTGCCGGTGCACTGTGGATGGCTTCTATTAGCTCGTGTTCGGCATTACTTTGAACGCAAGAAAAGGAAGCTCCTGCACGTTCTGCGTCGACACGCAGCCTACCCGTAATCGTCTCTAGAGATTCGCTCCCGTAACGATCAGGCTCTCGTGACCCCAACAAATTTAGGTTGGGTCCGTTGATTAACAAAATATCAGACATCTCGACAATTCGCTGCTAGTTCACGTCAGTTATATTGCTTTTCGGCGCATTCTGAACCATACGACTCGACCTGTCTAATGGATTGGCACAAATGCAGATCTCCGTTTAGATCACCGAACACACTTAGCGATGATGCGTTTGCCGCGCACAACTGATCAAAATTTAACCTTTCTGCTTCATCCTTGCGCCATTGCGCTGTATGCTTTGCGGCCCCAGTTAGCGCTCTGGTGAGAGTTTGTGGCTGATACGCCAACCCCAAAAGCAATCTGTTCCTCTTCGTGTCGTACTGGGGATGCGGGCAGCTCTGTGCCTGCAGGTTTGCAGATTGGCGCCTTGAAACTGGCGAACCCCGTGGTGCTCGCGCCCATGGCCGGCGTCACTGACCTACCATTACGCGAGCTTTGTGTCGGTCTAGGTGCTGGCATGGCAGTGGCAGAAATGCTGACCTCCGACCCAAAATTAATGACGTCACGCAAGTCATCATTGCGTCGCTGTCACAATGCCCAAAGCGGGCTTCGATCCGTTCAAATTGTTGGCAACGAAGCCCAGCAGCTCGCAGAGGCCGCGAGGCTCAATGCCGATGACGGTGCTGATATTATTGACATCAACATGGGCTGCCCGGCTAAAAAAGTCTGCAAAAAAGCCGCAGGCTCTGCCCTTCTGGCCGATAAGCGGCGGGTGGAGGAAATTTTAAAGGCCGTAGTTTCTGCGGTTGATGTACCCGTCACTCTTAAAATTCGCACTGGCGTTTCACCACAGCAGCGCAACGGGGTTGCCATCGCGAAAATTGCAGAAGATGCAGGTATTCAGATGCTCACTGTCCACGGCAGAACCCGAGCCGATCGATTTAAAGGCGAGGCAGAATATCGCACGATCGCGGCTATCGTCGATGCTGTGGGCATCCCCGTGTTGGCCAATGGCGATATCACCACTCCAACAAAGGCGCTTGCGGTGCTGGAGCAGACGGGTGCAGCAGGAGTCATGATTGGTCGAGCAGCCTTAGGTCGCCCCTGGCTACCAGGCGCCATCGCTCAAGCGTTATCTGGGGCGCTTGCCATACAGCCCTCACATGCTGAACGCTTTTTGCAAATGCGCACACACCTAACCGCCCTGCATGATTTCTACGGTGACTTCATGGGGGTACGAATAGCCCGGAAACACGTGGGCTGGTTTTTTGACGCGATTGAGGCCGATCTACCCAGCACCTTTTTAAGCTGGAAGCGGCACTTCAATGCTTTGGTAGATACCGAAGCTCAGCAGGCCCTACTCCAAACACTGGGAAACCACTTCCAAAATAACGAGCTCGCCGCGTGACCTCCGATACTAAAACCGCCCCACCACGCCCCCTTCGCGAAAGTGCCAAGGAGAGCATTACCCACTACTTTGAGCAACTTGACGGCGCGACCTGCACTGACCTGCACGCGTTGGTGCTTGCTCAGGTCGAAGAACCGCTGTTTCGTGCAGTCCTCAAGGAGACAGGGGGCAACCAAAGTAAAGCCGCCGCGATGTTAGGCCTAAACCGAGGCACGCTGCGTAAAAAACTCCGCCAGTACCATCTCATTTAAAGTCTTTAACCTTTCCCTTTAGGACCCTTCATATTATGACTGAGTCACATCTAGCCCCTGTACGCCGCGCCCTTATCAGCGTTTCTGACAAGACCGGCATCGTTGAGTTCGCTCAGGCACTCATCGATCGTCACGTGGCTTTACTGTCTACTGGAGGAACCTGCAAACTGCTTCGGGAAGCTGGGCTGCCCGTTACCGAAGTTTCTGATCACACCGGTTTTCCTGAGATGATGGACGGACGAGTCAAGACGCTGCACCCCACCATCCACGGCGGTATTTTAGGGCGTCGCGGTACTGACGATGGTGTTATGGCCAGCCATGATATTGCCCCTATCGATATGGTTGTGGTTAATCTGTATCCCTTCGAGGCAACCGTTGCTCGCCCAGACTGTAGCCTCGAAGATGCGATTGAAAATATCGATATCGGCGGACCCACCATGGTTCGTGCTGCTGCAAAGAATCACCGTGACGTGACCATCGTCGTCGACGCCGGCGATTATGCCTGCCTGATAGAAGAGCTCGACGCCAACAACAACGCCATTAGATACGAAACTCGCTTTGATCTGGCTATTAAAGCCTATGAACATACGGCGCATTATGACGGCGCGATTGCCAACTACTTCGGCCAGCAGCTTGGTAATGGGAGCCAGAGTTTTCCCCGCACCCTTAACCTGCAGCTCGTCAAAGCCGAAACCATGCGCTACGGCGAAAACCCTCACCAGCAAGCCGCTTTTTATAAAGAGCACTCGCCGCAGGAAGTCGGCATCGCCACCGCCACTCAGCTGCAGGGTAAGGCTCTGTCTTACAATAATGTTGCTGATACTGACGCCGCCTTGGAGTGCGTCAAAAATTTCGAAGAACCGGCCTGCGTCATTGTTAAGCACGCCAACCCCTGTGGGGTTGCGGTATCGGACTCTCTCGGTGAAGCCTACGACCTCGCTTTTAACACCGACCCCGAGTCTGCCTTTGGCGGCATTATCGCGTTTAACCGCGAATTAGACGCTGCCACAGCCCAAGTCATTGTTGACCGACAATTTGTTGAGGTCATTATTGCGCCAGAGATCAATGCCGCAGCATTGCCGGTGATCGCGGAGAAGAAAAATATCCGTGTTCTTAAAACCGGCCAGTGGGCCTCTCCCGTCGGCGCCCAAGACTTCAAGCGCGTCAACGGAGGATTGTTGGTGCAAGATCGTGATGACGGCATGATTACGCGGGACGACCTGCAAGTCGTCAGTCAGCGTCAACCGACTGAGCAAGAGTGGCTCGATTTGCTGTTTGCCTGGAAGGTAGCCAAATTTGTGAAGTCGAATGCCATCATTTATGCAGCCAACAATCGAACGATTGGCGTTGGTGCAGGACAAATGTCCCGCGTCAATTCTGCGCGCATTGCGGCGATTAAAGCGGAGCACGCCAACCTTGAGGTTCAGGGTGCCATCATGGCATCGGATGCTTTCTTCCCTTTTCGCGATGGGATCGACAATGCTGCAGAACGCGGTATCGCTGCGGTGATTCAACCCGGCGGCTCAATTCGCGATGAAGAAATTATTGCCGCCGCGGACGAAGCCGGTATGGCGATGGTCTTCACGGGCATGCGGCACTTCCGTCACTAACCGGCAACGAGGAGCCTGAAGATGAATATTCTGGTTGTGGGCAGTGGTGGCCGCGAGCATGCGTTGTGCTGGAAGCTTGCCCAGGCGACCCACGTTGATCATGTCTATGCAGCACCGGGTAACGCGGGAACAGCGGGGGAATCTGGGGTCACTAACGTTGCCTTGGACGTCATGGACTTTGACGGATTAGCGAACTTTGTCGAGAGTCACGACATTGCCCTGACAGTGATCGGCCCCGAGGCGCCTTTGGTGGGTGGAATTGTTAATGACTTTAGAGCTCGCGGACTCGCCTGCTTTGGACCTAGCAAAGCGGCGGCGCAATTAGAGGGCTCCAAGGCGTTCACCAAGGATTTTCTGGCCCGTCACAATATTCCAACCGGCGACTATGCCAACTTCACCGAGCTTGAGCCCGCCCTAGCCTACCTGCGTGCTCATGGCGCACCCATAGTCATAAAAGCTGACGGTCTCGCGGCGGGAAAAGGCGTTATCGTCGCCGAAACACTGGCCCAAGCTGAAGAGGCAGTCACTGATATGCTGTCGGGCAATGCCTTTGGCGAGGCAGGTTGCCGAGTAGTCATAGAGGAATTCCTAGCAGGGGAAGAAGCCAGCTTCATCGTGATTGCAGATGGCCAACACGCGCTGCCTATGGCCAGTAGCCAGGATCACAAACGTATTGGAGAAGGCGACACTGGCCCAAATACCGGCGGTATGGGTGCCTATTCGCCAGCGCCGGTCGTGACGCCCGCCATCCATGAACGCATTATGCATGAAGTCATCAACCCAACATTGGCGGGCATGGCTGCGGACGGCATGCCCTACACCGGCTTTTTATACGCGGGACTCATGATCGACGCGTCGGGCAACCCACGGGTGATCGAATTTAACTGCCGCTTTGGGGACCCAGAGACACAACCCATTATGATGCGACTGCAAAGTGACCTCGATACCCTCTGTCTTGCCGCACTCGCCGGAAATTTGAGCGCCACAACCGCTGAGTGGGATGACCGAGCTGCCCTGGGGGTCGTGCTTGCGGCCGAGGGCTACCCGGGAAGCTACCCCAAGGGCGCAATTATTGAGGGGCTGACCGACGCTGACTCTGACGGAGTAAAAGTCTTTCACGCCGGCACCGAAAATAAAGACGGCGTTTATCACACCAGTGGAGGCAGGGTCTTGTGTGTGACCGCTTTAGGGGTGGATATTCGCTCTGCGCAAACGTCAGCCTATGATGCCGCAGACAAAATCCAGTGGCCCGGAAAAACCCTGCGACGGGATATTGGCTGGCGAGCGATAGATCGCTAGAGTAAGGGCATCAAAACAAGAGTATCTCGCTATGAGTCAACGTGAACTGACCTCCGTGGACCGACTGCTGGTTGAAGTCGATGGCATGCTTAAGACCCTCGCACGCCGCGGCGCCTCTGCAATGCGACCCTCCCCCGCGGCTGGACACAGTGACGGCGCGCTGTCTGACCGGGAGCGCAAGCATTCTGGGGGGCTCATGCGGGTCAACCACACCGGGGAAGTCTGTGCTCAGGCGCTGTATCAGGGGCAGGCCATGACCGCCAAGTCAGCCGGCACCCGAACCGAGATGCAAGAAGCCGCCCAAGAGGAGATCGACCACTTAGTCTGGTGCGAAGAGCGCTTAGAAGAGCTGGGCACTCGGCCCAGCGTGCTCAACCCTCTTTTTTATGGTGCCTCGCTGGCCATGGGAGCAGCTGCCGGCTTGGTCGGCGACAGCGTTAGCTTGGGGTTTGTCCACGCTACGGAAGAGCGTGTTGCAAGCCATTTGCGTAGCCATCTAAAAACATTGCCTGAAACCGACCGAAAGTCGCAGCTCATCCTTCAAACAATGCTTGAGGATGAGGAACGTCACGGAGAAAACGC
>ERZ1048686.2015-NODE-2015-length-14603-cov-10.460682_pt1 | contig 14603 bp, 14 predicted proteins | sample MGYA00383099_ERZ1048686 | MGnify/ENA primary metagenome ERZ1048686 (study PRJEB29581, sample SAMEA5548369) | metagenome | biome: marine; feature: coastal; material: water | depth 25 m | study: Short-term variability in the microbial, nano- and picoplankton... | reverse complement strand
CAATTTGAGAAAGCACAAAGATAGCGTATAATTTTCTCTTTAAATGCGGAATTTTTAATCCGAATATTTGATGGGCGTCCAATTCAAGTCGATAACGTGAAGGAAATCTGCGTGCGAGTAAGCCGTCATAATAGTAACGACGGGCCAAATCAAGAGGTCGGGAATAGCTCGAAGAAAGAGGCGGATGCTCCACAATGAGTTCCTGAGCAAAAATGATCGAATAGCCTGAGGCTAAAATGCTGAATGCTAAATCGGTGTCTTCACGGAAAGGAATCAGATACGCAGGATGAAAGTTTGCCAAATTTCGGCGTACAAGAAAATTACAGGTTGGGTAACGTCCGCCGTCAGTGTTTTCGGTTTGATGAGTGAACGGTGTTGCGAGGTTGCGCTGAGTGACTTCCGTGCGTCCCTCAAACGCTCCGGCATCCGGTTTTTGCTGAATCAACTGAATGGCGTTTTTCACCCAGTCAAAATCAGGAATAACGTCTGCGTCAATAAAACCGATCCATGAACCGGCAGACTTAGCAACTCCTGCGTTACGTGCATTGCCTGGACCGGAATTCGGAATTGATGTCCATTGGAGATTTAGCTCTGTTTGTGCTTTAAACCGAGAGAGCATTTCCAGAGTTTCATCTGTGGAACCGTCATTTGCAACCGTTACCTCAAATTCGGTTTTTGGCGCTGATTGTTTTTCCAAAGCTTCAAGGCAGCGTGAAAGCAGCTTTGCGCTGTTGTATGCCGGAATTACGATTGAAAAGATATCCGCCTTTGTATTACTTTCCGGAGTTGATTCCGGGACAACATTTTTATCTTTGTTACTCATGCCTCAGCATTCTCTTGATCCGGAATTATCCGGTTTTATTCACAATTTACGGGCCGCACTGCCTTATCTGGAAGAGTTTCATCAGCAAACTTTCGTGATTCAACTCAGCGGCGATTTGCTGGAAATTCATAATTCCAGAATCATTGAAGATCTGGCCCTCCTGCAGCAGGTTGGCGTAAGAATCGTTTTAGTGCATGGAGCAGAAACCCAGATCAGTAAACTGCTTGCCGCGGAAGGTCACGATTATCAGACAGAAGACGGCGTCCTGGTTGCAGAAAAAAAACACTTAGCACTGATTGAACAGGCAATTGCTTCTGCCAACTGGAAACTGCTTTCAAAGCTCCGCAGTTGCGGAAAGCAACTTCAACCTGTTACCGGACATTTTTTGTCTGCAGAGAAAAAAAATCTGGCAGGAGATTTTGCTTCACACTGCACCGGAAATGTTTGCGGTGTTGAACTGGAAACACTGCGTCAGGCAATTGCTGATTCAAAGTTAGTTATTTTACCACCTTTTTCACTAGGAGAAAAGGGACGATTGTGGATTCTTGACCCAAATCAACTTGCATTCGAAGTAGCAACACGTTTACGTGCCAAAAAACTGATTGTGCTGGACACCACTGCATTACCGCATTTTGCAAAAAATGATTCTTCCGAAATGACTACTGACCGCGTTCAGCAGTGGCTGGATAAAAATCCTGACCTGCCTCAAACACAGCGCTTACAGTTAAGCTCACTCACCGAAGCTTGTGTGAGAGGTGTAGAACGTTGTCATTTGCTGGACGGCAGAGTAGAAGGAGCTTTGCTCGCAGAGCTTCTCACCCCGAAAGGCGCGGGAGTGATGATTACCAACAGTTCATACAAGCGTACACGTCCCGCCAGACTGAGCGATTTGCAGTCAATTCTGGAAATCCTCAATTCACCGGTTCAGCATGCAGCAGTTGTGTTACGTTCCGAGACCTATATAGAGCAGCAGATTGAAAATTATCTGGTATTCTGTGTGGATGAAGACGTTGTTGGTTGTTGTGAAATTATAAATTTTCCGGAAGGTTCCGCCGCGGAAATTGCCAGTTTGGCTGTTGATAAAGCTTATCGAAACCAGGGAATCGGCAGTGAGCTGATTCAGGCCGCAACTGAGAAAACCCGTTCCGGCGCCTGTAAATTAACCTTTGCTTTAAGTACTGCTTCTTCACATGTATTTACTCAATGCGGTTTCCGTGCTATCAGTCCGGAGGAACTTCCGGAAGAAAAAAGAAAGAACTACGACTTTCAGGAATCGATTGTTTATGGTCGTAAAATAAATTGAGATAAATTATTATTCCGGCAGGACTACGACTTCTACACGGTTATTTAAGCTGCGTTGAGTAGGAGATGCTTCGCGGAAAAGGGGACGCGTTGAGCCAAAACTCTTGACTGAAATTTTTGTTGGATCAAGACCATTTTCAATAAAAAAGCGAGCCACCTTTGAGGCACGTGCTCCTGCGAGCTCCCATGTTGAATCCCAATTTTCCGGCGGTGTTTTTTCTGTATGACCTTCAATTTGGATTTTGTTGGGCAACAGGAAAATAAGTTTGGAAAAGCGTGTCATTTCTTTAACAGCCTTCTGGTTCATTTTAGCAGAGTCTGCTTTAAAATAAGCACTGGCTTTAAAAGAAACAACAACACCTTTTTCTTCAATATTAATACTTGCGTCGTCGCCTAATTCACTCTCTTCCAACTGCTGAGCCATTTGCTCGACGATAGAATCTTTGCCCTCATTCATAAAAGGTGTCCCTGCAGGAAGAGGTTTAAAACTCGCGGCCAGACTTTTAAACTTCATTGTTTCATATTTGCATGTAGAAAAAAGCAAAATAAAAAAACAAAGCAGAAGGGTTACCAAATCTCCATAAGTAAAAATCCACTCCTGGTCGAAGGGTACACAAACTTCACAATCTTCCTCATCAATGAGTTGACCCATATTCTGCCTGGTTTTTAACGTTTATTTTGGGGTAGTGATTGAGTAAAACCTGAAAACAGGTTGTACGTTTTAAAGCTTCAGCTGATAATTTTTTAGTTTGTGAGTAGCAATTCAGCGTGTTTGATCTTCAGGCATTAGCACAATTTGCACACGACGATTAAGACTGCGCTTGTAGGCAGTATCGGGATTAAATCTAGGGCGGGAATTACCATAACCGGCAACCTGGATACGATCCACGGGAATCAGTTTTGACTCCAAAAATGCTGCAATCACACTTGCGCGCGCAACTGAAAGTTCCCAGTTTGACGGATATTTTTGATTTGAATCTGACTCATCCGTGTGCCCTGAAATTTCAATATTGTTCTGCAGTTGCCCGATAATTGGCAACATTTTTATCAATGCCCCTTTTGCTTTCTCGCTCAATGTAACTGAACCCTGCTCAAAAGCTACCGTTTTACTGAAACTAACTTCAACACCAGCTTTTGAAGCATTGATAGAGACATCATCCGGAACCTCCAATTGCTCCAACTCTTTGGACGCTTTATCCAAAGTAGAACTCTGTCCACTGAAAATAAAAGGACTCCCCGGTGGCATGCTTTTAAAACTATCTGAAATTTGCTTGCTTTTTTCTACATCAGTCCTGCACATAGAAAAGAGTAAAATGAAGAAACATAGCAGGAGAGTTACCAAATCACCGTAGGTAAAAATCCATTCCTGATCGAAGGGGACGCAAACTTCACAATCCTCCTCATCAATCATCTGACCCATGATTTACTCCTTTATCCGGTTCAGATTACGCTCCGTCTTCAGCAGCCGCAGCACCATCACCACCTTCAAACTTTAAAGCTTCATACATTGTTTTTTGAGCAGGAGGCAGATAGTTCATTAAGTCGTTTTCGATAAAATCAGGACGCTGTCCACCCTCAATATAAAGCACACCGTCACGGATCATCTCCATTAAAACTTTTGAATCACCCTGATAAAGTTCAAGCTTCGTTTTGGCAGGAGAAAAAATCGTGTTCGCAAACAATGATCCGTAAAAAGTCGTGATCAAAGCCACAGCCATTGCAGGTCCAATCGCTGAAGGGTCATCAAGATTCTGGAGGAGCAATACAAGTCCAACCAGAGTTCCAAGCATCCCCCAGGCAGGACAGAGAGAAGCCATAGTACCAACCACAGCAATCTCATTATCTTTGCCTGCCATGGTATATTTAACTTCATGCGCCATCATGTTCACGATTGCTTCTCGGTCAGCCCTGTCCACTACCAGTCTCAATCCTCCGCGTAGAAAAAGATTTTCTATGCTGGGCAATGCATCTTCAATCGCTAGAATATTTTTCCTGGCAATTTTGGAAACGTCTACAATCAATGTCAACGTTTCTACCAACGCAACCGGATTTTGTTTCCACGATTTGCCGATGTAACCCAAAAACCCCTTAGCGTCACCCATAGGATGTGAAATAAATGTGGATGCTATTGTTCCTCCAAAAACGATCAACAAGGATGGTGCATCAACAAAATATGCAAGATTTCCGAATTTTATATTAAAAGTTGAAAAATCGAAACACATTGCAATGAATAAAAGTACCCATGCTAAAATAGTTCCTATTAGCGTTCCCTGTTCCATAAAAAATACTCTCCAGATGTCAAAGGATGTGAGGTTCTTTAAGCCTCTAATTCAATTTAACAAAGTGTCAATTTTTGAGACACGCTCTAGGTTAGCAATAACCGTGAAAATACCGGCATTTTCTGGAATTAATTCTTGATGGACTCGAAAAAAGTCCTAAAACCGTGATATTTCGGGGGAAGCGATAACTCTTCTCTAAACTACAATTGATATCAGGAATTTTTTTACCACCTCTTTAAACAACCAACAGGGGAGTAAACAAAAAAACTGAATATAAATGTAATTACGAACACTGCAGAAAGTTTTCAGTACTGATTTTGTGTTAACTTTTTTAAAAACGGAAATGATTAGGACAGTTTTAAGTGTAGACTTATGAGGAGGAGTATTGGAGCTGTAAATTTAAAAACACCTCAACTTTCTTGTGGTAATTTAAACAAGCGTTGAGCGTTTTCATTGGTTTGTTCGGCTAATTCCTGCAGAGAAATATCTCGCAATTCTGCAATAAAATTTGCAATTACAGGAATATGTGCGGGTTTGTTGGGTTTCCCACGGAAGGGCACAGGTGTCAGAAAAGGTGAGTCTGTTTCCAAGAGCATCTTCTCCAAAGGCAGCCAGTGCACTACTTCTCGTAAATCTTCCGCATTCTTGAAGGTTACAATTCCGTTAATCCCAAGATACCATCCCATTTCCACCAGTGTGCGCGCCATCTCAAATGAACTGGTAAAACTGTGCGCTACACCAAGTGACTTAACAGGAATTTCCTTGAGGATTTTCAGAGTATCAGCTTCTGCTTCCCGACTGTGCATTACAACAGGCAGGTTAAGTTCTTCTGCAAGCATGAGTTGTTGACGGAATACTCGTTGCTGTACCTCAACAGGACAATACAAATAATGATAATCCAGTCCTATTTCTCCAATTGCGATCAGCTTCTCTTCTTCTTGTGCGAGTTGACGAATTTTATTTTCCAGAGAATCGCTCATGGCTGATGCATCATGAGGATGAAAACCGACACTGCCGTATACTTCCGGAAATTGCTGCACTGCGTTCGAGACAAAATCAAGCGATGGCTCATCAACAGAAATGGTGAGCATCCGCTGTACTCCAACATCTTTTGCTTCATTAACTGCTTCCTCCGGAGTTGAATCCAGCTTGTCCAAGTGACAGTGAGTATCGATAAAACTTGTCATAGAGCGTAAAAGTGAGCTAAATTAATAGGTTATATTGTCAATGTTTTCGTTTTCAGTAACTGTTTCACGGGATAGCTCTTTTGGAGCTGAACAAGCTGTCTTAATCCACTTACGGGTTTGCACCTCATAAATTATTTGCAAATGAGCAAACTTAAATTAAATTATCTTTTTTCTGTAGGATTAACTTTGCTGATCACTGCAGCTTTGCCGATTTTGCTTACGGGGTGTTACACAGTACGTTTTTACCATGATACAGATATATTGCGTGAAAAGCACGATGGAGAAATTACCAGCACGAGCATGCTTTTTCCTGTCAGCCAAATCGGCGGCCCGACAAACATTCGTTCTGCCTGCCCCAGCGGTGCTTCTATGGTTGAAATTGAACAATCGACACTGGACGGTTTGACGCATTATTTGAGCCTTGGGTTTTACAGTCCCCAAACTGTCCGTGTTTGGTGCAAACGAAGGAGCAGGTAAAATGATGAAAAAAGAGTGGGTTCGACTTTGTGAACGTTTAGCTTATCAATTCCAGCATCCGAAATTTCTACGGCAGGCACTGACTCATAAATCTTTTATACCCCCCGAAACCGAAATAAGTTACGGTAATAACGAAAGAATCGAATTCCTTGGAGATGCGGTTCTGGACCTCGTGATCAGTGAAATGTTGATGGAAAAGTTTCCTGAACTGGACGAAGGTGGACTCTCAAAATTTCGGGCCAGCCTCGTAAGTGAATCCGGACTCAGCAAACAGGCCCACGCGCTGGAATTAGGTGAGTGCCTCTTGCTTGGCAGAGGTGAAGAAGTTACCGGAGGGCGCCAAAAGACATCATTGCTGGCAGACACCTTTGAAGCAGTCATGGCCGCGGTTTACCTTGACAGCCGAGAAGAGCACGGAATTTCAATAATTTCACGAGTCATTCAAACCCTGTTTCTGCCTCATGTACCAGAGGATGCTGAAGGTTACATTACCCGGGATTATAAATCCGAACTACAGGAACACGTACAAAAACTTTTCGGTATTCCTTCAACTTATGAATTGATGGAAGAATCTGGTCCTGATCACGAAAAAGAATTTACCATGGCGGTTTTTGTCAAAGAAAAAGAGTGCGGCAGAGGCATTGGTGCCAGTAAAAAACTGGCCAGCCAATTAGCAGCAGAAAATGCCCTGCTGCGTATTCAGGATGAACCTTCATTCCTTCAAGTAGAAAATATCAGCTAATGCAGAATTCAACTTCAAAAGAACCAATCCGTATCCAAAAAGTAATCGCAATGGCCGGAATTGCGTCAAGACGTGCTGCGGAAAAATTAATCATGTCTGGGGCGGTGATCCTGAATGGGGAGACTGTTAAAGAAATGGGCCAAAAAATGATCATCGGAAAAGATCATTTGAGCGTAGAAGGCAGGAGAATAAAAATTCCTCAGCAACAAAAAACGCAGGTCTATGCTCTCTACAAGCCTAAAAATTGCATCACGACACTCAACGATCCTGAGGGACGTACAACAATCAGTGACTTTTTTCCGCGAACTTCCGCCAGACTTTTTCCTGTAGGCCGGCTTGACTATGACGCGGAAGGTTTAATTTTGCTGACCAATGACGGTGATTTGTCTCAGCAGTTGATGCATCCAAGTCACAAAGTCTGGAAAGGTTATTTCGTCAAGGTACGCGGATTAGTAAATAATGAAACATTGGCTGCCCTGCGGCAGGGGCCGGTGATTGAAAAAAAGAAGCACCTGCCTGTGCGGGTAAAAGTATTGCACACTGTCAATGACAAAACCTGGCTGGAGATTTTTCTCAAAGAAGGTACAAACCGCCAGATTAAAAAAATGCTGCTGACCCTCGGTCATTCTGTGCAAAAAATTAAACGTTTCCAGGTAGGTCCTGTTAATTTAGGAGATTTGCAAGCCGGTGAAAGCAGAGCCTTGAGTCCGGAAGAAATAAAACAAATTGTGGCAAATTAAGAATTTTCGCCTGCCTCCACCCAAGATCCAAGTTGCTACGCTTATACCATGCCCAAGGCAGATTTATACAAAATATCGGTTACTGACGGTAAAGTGCTGTTGCGCATTCCGCAGCAGTTGATAGGTGCAGAAACCGCAAATATGGACGATATCCAGGCGGAACTTCATTTGATGGGTGTGGATTACGTTCCGGAACAATTGCAGGAAATTTATGAGCGCACCAGTGGTGAGTTTGATTTTCTGACAGATTTTATAACCACCGGTTTCACCCTACAAATTGAACTGAGTAAAGATGAAGCGAAGGCTTATCTTAACATCATTCCTCCTAAGGAAGAGGAAGAGCCTCTGACGCTGGAACGGATAATCAGCACGCTCAAAGAAAATAATATCCTGCTGGGAATCAACAACAAAAGAATTGAAAAAATTATTGCGGAAAAGATTTATTACGAACCAGCAATTGTCGCCAGTGGGAAAGAAACCGTGCAGGGCAAACATGGTTTCCCGGAACTGCTTTTCCTTCCGAAAAAGTCACGACCCGCTCTGGGAACCCGCGTGAATCTTCAGGAGGTACCGGTTTTACAGAAAGTGCAGCAGGGTCAGGAACTGGTACGTATTGAAACTGCCACCATGGGCGAAGATGGTTATACAATTACTGGGAAACTTATCAGCTCTATTCCCGGCAAACAATACCGAATTCGGCCCGGCCGCAACACCAGATATAATCCGGAAGGTACTCATATTATCGCCACCAAATCCGGAGTTGTCTGTCTTAACAATGACAGCATTTCGGTGGAAAAAGTGAAAGTCGTCGAGAAAGTTGATGCCTCTACCGGACATGTGCGTTTTGACGGAATTGTCAGTATCCGCGGAAATGTCTCTGACCGCTGCAGCGTGGAAGCCGTTCGGATTGACATTGGAGGTTCAGTAGGTAAAGCACGTTTACGCTCAATCGGAGAAATTCGAGTAGCGCAGGGTCTCAAAGGTGCAGTCGTCCAGTGCGGAAGTACGCTACACGCAAACAACATGACTGATACACAAGCCACTGTCGGAGAACATGCTCTAATCACAGAATCTATCGTCAATTCAAAAATATACTGTGGATCGACCCTCCAGGTAACTTCTAAACAAGGTTATGTTTCCGGAGGAGTCCTGCAGGCCGGAAACCTGATCCGGCTACCGAATGTCGGCGTGCCTCGAAAGGATGAGCCAATTGATGAAGATGAAGATGAAGATCCTGAAAACGAACTACCGCAGACTATCATAGAAGTTGGGATTACACTTAAAAACCGTAAGCTGTTTAACGAACTTGAAAAAAAGGCCCAGGAATCTCTGCATTCGCTGCAGGACGATCTCGATAAAATTACTGTTATTATTGATGAACTTGAAGATATCGGCTGGGACGAGACAAAAATCGGTACTTTGACTGAACTTGAGTCAAAGGCCAATAAATATGTCAGCAGTGCTATCTCCGATCTCCGTAAACGGGAAGCACAGGATGGAATCAACGAACTGAACAAGACCATAAACGGAGGCGCAGTTTTTATCACCGGAAAAATCACGGCCGGTACAGCAATCAACGTGCGTCGATCACGCTATAATGTGCTCACAAGGACGACGGATAAAGCTTATAGTTTTGCTGAAAATGGAGTTCAGGCCACACCCTGCAAAGAACTTTTGAAACGTTACCAGGAATATTTCCTGAAATCTACGGTCTGATCTTTTTTAAGGAAAAGGAATAGAGGAACTAAAAAGAACGAATGGATGATATAACCAGAAAAGATTTAGAACGACGTTTAAAGCGCGGTGATTCACTGAGGGAAATTAATATGACCGGACTGAATCTGGATGACTTCAATTTTGAAGGCGCGGCTTTTAACAAGTGTAAATTTAGCGGTAGCAGTATCAACCGCTCAAATTTTGCATTTTCACGTTTTGAAGCATGTTTGCTTAATGACTGCGAAATGCAGGAGTGCAACTTGCAGGAATCAACATTTGTGGAATGTGATTTCAGCAAATCTGATTTACGTGACAGTGTCTTGATCGAAGTCAACTTGCGGGAGACGGTTCTGAACAGTACCGATTTCAGTGGTTCTTTTCTTCAAGATGTTGTTTTGATCGAAGCCCGCGGTGATCTCATCAATTTTTCTTTTTCAAATTTAAACGCATCTAATTTAAGCGGCGCTAAATTTCACGTTTGTGATTTCAATGCCTGCCACGGCGTAGGGATAACAGCAACTGCTTCAGACTTTACTGGTTCAGATTTCAGGGGGGCACGGCTGGACACATCACAACTGCAGGGTGCAATTTTAAACTTTTGCAATTTTTCAGAAGCATCTCTGCAGGAATGTGATTTGAGCAAAGCCAGGCTTTTTTCCGCTACACTGGAGAACGCGCGTTTAAATTCCGCTATTTTGGACGAAGTTTTATTAATGGGTGCAAAAGCCGGAGGAGCAGAACTGACTGATACTGTTCTCAATAACGCTAATCTGACAAAGGCAGATTTCAGCAACAGCATTTTTGACGGTGCCTCCATGGTCGGAGTTATGGATCAGGACACAGTCTTTGACGGAGCCAGCCTCAAAGAAGTAAACCGATGAACTGGAAATTGCGCTGGAATCTTACCGTAATGCTTTTCCTACTGAGTGTAACAACGCTTTTTGCAGAATACCGTGCCTATGAGCTGGAGGTATTTGACCGGATTGCAAACTCTTCACGCAAAGTCATCACCTCTTTTTCACCGACAGACTTTATTCAGGTAAACGGCGGACCACAGCGTATCGGCATAATTATCAGGGCTTCATGGATTTGCTATGGTGACACATCACTCTATAAAAAAGTATGTCCAACACCTAAAGCAATCAATCCCAGTTTCCAGCAGGGCGACCGCGTGCAGATTGTTTTGAAAAAACATCTTACCGATCAGTGGCTTGGTGTGATAGAAAACAGTTTTTTTCGCCCTGGCTTGCGGAGCAATGTATATGGGGTACGCTTTGTGGAGCGCGGAAATCTTTATACACGTTATTACGAGTCGAATCTAAAAAAAGTTCCTTGAGGAAAATTTCTTAGCCAGTCTTGATCGTTTCTGCCTTTTGCGCTAAACTTCTGACTGCTCTTTAACTCAATTCGGTGCGTCTTCAACAGACGCAGAATAAATGAAAAATTTCCGCCTTTAAACGAAAAACTAAGCTGCAAGATAAAATGGAAAAAATTAAAGCCGCGAGTCTAATGACCGCAATCAAAACACCTTATAAACCCGATGGTGACGTCGATTTGGAAAGTTATGACCGACTGGTTGAAGCACAAATTGAACATGGTGTCGAAGGTTTGATTGTTTGCGGAACTACTGGTGAAGGCCATTTGATGGACTGGGAAGAGCATCTGATGTTGATTGCCCACAGCGTAAATAAGTTCGGTAACCAACTTGTCATTGTCGGCAATACAGGCAGCAACAACACACGTGAAGCACTCAAAGGCACCAATTACGGTTTTGCATTCGGCATGGACGCGGCGTTGCAGATAAATCCGTATTACGGAAAAACCTCTGCTGCGGGGCTCAAAGAACATTTCAAGAGAGTCCTCGATTTAGGCCCTAGCATTATTTACAATGTGCCAGGACGTACTGGGCAGGATTTGCAGCCCGATTTAATTGAAGAACTCGCAGAGCATCCAAATTTAATTGGAGTAAAAGAATGTGCTGGTAACGAACGGATGGGCCACTATGAAGCACAAGGAATCGCCTGCTGGTCCGGAAATGATGATCAATGTTTTGAGGGACGTCACCGGCACGGTTCGCACGGAGTAATATCAGTGATCAGTAATTTAATGCCTGGACTGATGCGGCAATTGATGGATACTGACGACCTTGAGCTGAATGCCCGTTTACAGCCGTTGATGGCGTGGCTTTTTCATGTGCCAAGCCCGAATGCTCTCAACACTGTCCTTAGCATGACCGGTGCGGTTCAGCCTGTATTCCGGCTGCCTTACTCACCAGTTGACCGCCAGTCACGCCAGCAGGTTATTGATCTCCTGCTTGCTTTTAAACCGGAAGACTGGGTGGGGCAAGAACTAGAACTTATGGAAGACGAACAGTTTATTCTCTGCACCTGAGAACCTCACCCTTCCCTGGCCCAGGCCAACAAACTTTCCATCAATTGAGTTTTAAAACGTTCCGCGTCAACTTTAAGCGCGACCTGCATATTTTCCTCACCGAGAGGAGTGCGCCCGCGCCGGTCTACCACAGTCATTCCGCGGGTTAATTCTCCATTCAACTCCACGTCTACATAACGTTTTTCGGCTTTAACCAAATCCGGAAAGAGGCAAACTCCCGCCGCCAGGGGATCATGCAATACACAGCGTTTCCATCCGGTAAGACTTTCGTAGGCAGTTGAAATAAAATCAATGATCTTTAGTAAGAACGCAGAACGCCCATTAGCGATTTTTACTAAATCCTGCAGATCCTGCTCCTCCCAATATACCTCATGGGTCACATCAAGACCAATGAGGGTCATATCCATTCCAGAGCGGAAAACAATTCTTGCTGCTTCCGGATCATTGGCAATATTGGCTTCTGCCACCGCGGAAACATTACCGGTGAAAACCGCTCCACCCATGATCACAACTTTGCAGATTCTTTTGGCTAGAGAGGGATCCTGCAGTAAAGCCACTGCAATATTAGTCAAAGGCGCGGTTGTTAGCAAAGTCAGTTCTCCGGCATATTCATGACTCAGCCGTAAAATCATCTCTGCAGCGGATTCCTCAGTGGGTAATTTTTTCGGCGCCGGTAGGAAAGTATTTCCCAGTCCGTCATCTCCATGAACAAATGGCGCAGGATTCAAGGGGACCATAAGGGGCTGTTTCGATCCGGATGCTACCGGAATATCAAGGTCCAGCATTTCCCATATTTTAAGCGTGTTGAGCGTCGTTTGTCCAACTTCAACATTTCCACCGACAGTAGTACTGCCTAATATTTCAATTTCACCCTTCTTTTGAGCGTGTGCCAGGTAAAAAAGAGCTAGGGCATCATCAATGCCCGTGTCTACATCCAGTAGTAATTTAATCAACTTGTCCTTTTTGGTTTGAAAGATATTATGACTGAATCAGTAAGAAAGCCTGATACAGAGCACTTTGTATAAGCCTTAAGTACCGAAAATCCGCATACTTATTTCATCAGCTATGATTTCCTCTGCTGAGAGTGTAAAAATAGCTTGTTAAAATAATAACCTAACAAGGCTTAAAATGTCTTCTTTATTAGCTTTATAGGCAAAATAATGAAAAAAAGACATTTTTTACTTGACAATCATTTGAAAAGCTCTAGAATTCGATACTTATATCTCTAAATTTATCTATTTTTTAGTGATGTTTGAACGAAACCCCTTGACGGTGTCTGACTTAGCCTAATTATCTAGTCATTTTTGACCGTCAGGAGGGGGGGTAAACTCAAGCGCAGATATCTTCGGTGTGTGCAACTGGCGGCCTGACTCAGAAACAGTCGCTTCGAGGGCTTTTGCTTAGGCATCCACTAAAGTAAATACAGTTTAGAGGTTGGCATTTTTGTCAAAATGACAGGGTGCTTATAGAGGTAGAGACAGAACAGAATTACTTTGCTGCTTTTTCTACTTCAGCGGTATTTGGCCCGGATGGTGCAAAATCTAAGTTTAGAGGATGAACCTCGGGTTTTTGGGAGCGTTTCCCAAGACCGTGTAAGGCTGGCAAACCATTGTGGTTAATGTAGCCGTATAAGAAGTTTGATTATTCTATTGGTTGAATAACGAACTAACCTCATAACAGATTTAAGGAGAGTTATGAAACAATTAAGTAAAATGATGTTAGCCGCTGTTGCTTCAGTTTGCGTTGCAGTCCCTGCCTTTGCTTGGGATTTCAGTGCAAGTGGATCAGCGACTGCACGTATGAATATGACGAATACAACTGCCTATACAGGTGCTGACGCAAATTCCGCCGGTTCTGGATTTAGTAGTGAAGGAGGAGGTCTGACGTTATCTTCCAGCAATACTGATGGTGCAAAGTCAGCTTCTTTGAGCTATAGTCTTGATTGGGATGGTAACCTGGATGAGACAATTACAGTCTCAGGATCAAATAAAGTCGGTGATTGGACTGCATCCGGAAGCGTTTCCTATAACAGAGATCGAACAGGTTGTTACGCAACTGATAATGGCACTGCCGCATCAACCGCAGCGACTGCTTGTGCAGGTGCACAGACAGGTGAAGACACTACTGCCGTCACTGTTACAGACGGTACGATGACCATTGTTTTGGGAGATGCTGGTCACCTTTCCAGCCAGAATGTATCTTCTAGTACAGTTTCAGGCGGTGCAATTTCGCATGATGGAGCTGGTGAAGATGCCGGAATTGGTGCAATGGTTGCTGGTTTCCACGGTGTTTCTCTTTGATACAAAATCAGTGACACCATGAGTGCAACTGTTGCATATCAAGCCAGTGGAGATTCTGTTGACTTGCATGGGACACAAGAAGCCCTTGACGGTGAAACAAACACCACCCACGGTCAAAGTGGATTTGGTATAGGCTTTTCTGGAACATTTGGTCCAGCAACTGTCGGTTTTACTCAAGCCAGTGCTTCTACTTCTAATTCCTCGGGAGTGGCTGCTTATGATGCTCAGTCAACATCGAGTTCCACAATGGGCTTAGGTGTTAAGATTGCTCTTGGTGACATTAAGCCGTTCATCAGTTATGGAACAACGGTTGCCAGTGCGGCTGTAGCAACAACCAAAGAGTATACTCACGAAGGTAGTGAAGTTGGTTTGGTCTATGACCTTGGCTCTGACAGTGTTGTTATTTACCTCGGTAATAGCTCAGATCAGTATTCGACAACAGATAAACCGTTGACGAAGTCTGGAATGGAGCTTGGTTACCACACAAGTGTTGGACCTGCGTCACTTAAAATTGGCTATGGTACTCAAACTAAAGCAGATGATGATGATGCAACTGTGGATGGTTACAGTATGAGTGACCTTGAGGTATCCATGGGCTTCAGTTTCTAATTGAAACGTTTCAGGTTTTAAAGCCTGAACATTCAAT
>ERZ1048686.2009-NODE-2009-length-14632-cov-24.010359_pt1 | contig 14632 bp, 17 predicted proteins | sample MGYA00383099_ERZ1048686 | MGnify/ENA primary metagenome ERZ1048686 (study PRJEB29581, sample SAMEA5548369) | metagenome | biome: marine; feature: coastal; material: water | depth 25 m | study: Short-term variability in the microbial, nano- and picoplankton... | reverse complement strand
ATTGCTGAATATGTATGTCAACATGAATCTGCTTTAGTAAGTGATTGCCTCGCGACCACAAAAGCTAACTGGCTTCCACCAAGACCCTTATTAGATATTGGGGCTTGGTTTGTTACAAAGCAACGATTTAAAGGGGTAGGTAAAGATAGATAATTACGCTTAAAGTAAATGTCTGGCAGTAGCTCCTAGCTCAAAAGCTTTACTTTTAATACTTCTAAAGAGTTCTTGATTATGATTGACAGGACTCACTGGCAAGTAATCCTCATCATTATTTAATAAGCATTCTGCAACTGCTTTTCCAAAATAAGTTCCAGGCCCAATTCCTCTTCCAGAATAACCATATATGGAATAGGCATTATCACCCAGTTTCACAATTTTAGGTATGTGGCTGTTAGTCATTGCAATTCGTCCATGCCAGCTATATTTGATAGGAATATTTTTTAGTATTGGGAAGAGTGACCCCATTTTTCTTTTAGCCCATTTTGTATGAATTTTTGAAGCAATATGGTCAAGATTTCCAACACCTCCAATGATGAATCGATTGCTTTCGTCAAGTCGAAAAGAAGACATTACGCTAGCTGTATCCCAGCAACCTTCACCATTTGGCAAAATCATCTTTGAGATTTCTTCAGGTAGTGGTTCTGTTGCAACTTGAAAGTATTGAACACTAGTGTACTCAGAAGATTTGATGCCGGTGATTGGTTGTTGGTATGCGTTGGTTGCTATTAGTAACATCTTTGCTTTAATTGAGCCTTGTGAAGTTTCAACCATCCAATGGTTATTGCTAGATTGAACTTTTGTGGCTAATGTTGACTCATAGATACTCGCCCCTTGAGAGTGTGCTGCTCTTGCTAGGCCTTGACAATAATCAAGTGGGTTAATAGTGCCAGCTTTTTTATTCAAGAGTGAGCTAAAAAAACTTGAAGACCCAGTCCTTTGCTGCGTTTCATTTCTATCTAATAGCTCTAATTCAGCACCTCTCTCAGATAGCTGTTTAAAGCGTAATTCAATATCTACTAAACCTTTTTGAGAGTGAGCACAATGAAGGGTTCCCGAGCGATTTGCGCTGCAGTTAATCTCGTTTTCATTAATAAGACCAAATACTAGATCAGGCGCATTCGCTAGAGCATTGTTGAGCTTAACTCCTGCTTCTAATCCTAAAATCTTTTCAACCTTTTTGGGGTGAAGCCATAGTCCTGCATTAACTAAGCCAACATTTCTTCCAGAGCCTCCATAACCAATTTTCTGATCAATGAGTGCAACAGATAGACCTTTTTTAGCAGTAGCTAGAGCTGCCGAGCAGCCTGTATATCCTCCCCCAATAATTGCTAGGTCAGAAACAACTGAGTCTTTTAGTGGTTCAAAACTTATATTTTCTTTTGAACTTTCCTGCCAAAGGTTCTTTTGTTTCATTGATTCAAGAAAATGGTAATACTGTAATTTAGTATAGTAATTAAAAAAGACGCCCTAAGGCGTCTTTTATTTGAATTACTTATTATTTACTTAAGAAGCGTTGCACCAGTTTCCATACGTATTATCTTTCCATCTTGAAGTTGATGAAAGGCAAGCACTGCTTCACGAGTTCCATCAGGGAAACCCATTATCGCATGAGTGACCAAAACATCATCGTTTTCATAAAGGCAGCGTGATTCATGTGTTACAAAATCATCATTATTCAAAAGAAAAGTAAACATTTCCATGGCTTTTTCTCTATTCATTGTCATGCCATCCATGTGACTAATAAATTCATAGTCATCATGTAAAGTTGCAGCATATGCGTCAATATCTTTATTTTTAGTCGCTTCTTCGTGTGTTTTAAAAATTGACATAGTTTCTCCTAAATTGTATTGTTAATTATGATGTGCAGAAATAAATAATGATAACGATTAGCGGTATCAAAGGCCTGATTGCATTTTTTACATCATGGTCAGCGCCATCAAAAGTAGGCCATACTTTCATAACTAGACCTATGTTATAAATGAATGCAAAAGCGGTAAAAAGCCCCATTGCACCTAAGAGTTCTCTTGTAGCTGAAAACCCTCCAATTCCAAATAAAGTGGCAATCAGCATTAAAACTACACCACTCATCAGAAATCCTGCAGGCTTTAAAGCAGCAGCAGCCTCTGGAGAATCCATACGCAATGTTGCAGCAAATTTTTGTGAATTAAAAGTCATCTGAAAAGCAAAGAAACCACCAAACAGTATTAAAAAAACATGACAAAGAACTGGAATACTCATACTACCTCCTATGATTAATTAAATACTTGATTACTATCAAGTACCTTAAGTATACTAAATTTTTTTGTCATAGAGTTGTAATAAGAGAAGAGAAATTATGGATATATCTAAAATACAAAATAAGCTTCAAAAATTTGCTATTGAGAGAGATTGGGAGCAGTTTCATACTCCTAAAAATTTAGCAATGGCGCTAAGTGTTGAGGCTTCAGAACTCGTTGAAATATTCCAGTGGCTAAACGTTGAAGAGTCAAATTCACCTGATCAAAGGCAGACAGAGGAGATTAATAGTGAGGTGGCTGATATTGCAATGTATCTTCTTCGTTTTTGCAGTGTTCTTGGAATTGATCTAGAGAAGGCAATAGAAAGTAAATTAGAGAGAAATGCGGAAAAATACCCAGTTAATTTATCCAAAGGTAACGCACAGAAATATAACCAGAGGGGCGACTAACTATATCTCAACTTTGTAGCACTCGTATGGCTTTCCTGAGGACGGTTGTAGATTGATGTAGTCATCTGATAGGACTACAATCTTCTCTGATTTTTTGTCATTCAGAGTGAACTGTTCTTCCATATTGAAGTACTCATCAAGCCAAGAGTTGTTCCTGTTAGTTACTTTTATATAATCAATCATGCTAACTAGATTTTGGTCTTCAATTTCCCAGAGACCAGTACCTAATGCACTATATCTAACTTTGATTTTTTTTTCTTCAATTGGAAAATCAACAATGAGTTCACCAAAACTGTTCCAGGTGCCATCTTTTTTATATCTAATCATTTCAAATGCAGAGTAACCAGGCCAAATATCTTTACAGATCCAATTGCCAAGTATTTCATTTTCGTAAAAACGAGTAGACATAGCACCAGATGCAGAAGTATTAATAAGCAGTAATGAAAGAACGATTGATAAATATTTCATAGGTCTAGTTTAGGTGAATTATGATAATGCTATATGAATTATTGATGAATTTTAAGAGAATTAATTTCTTCTATTTTTTAGTTCCTCTGCCATCTCAATTATCTTAGTACTTGTGTTTGCCTTAAAAATGAACGGAAAAAAAGAATGAATGAAAGCAATAATAAATAATAACAAGAGTTTAAAGCTATATTTCAAAGCAACCCAAAGATGCTGAAAGTAAGTCTCTCCAACCTCTTTAGGGTGTTTAGTAAAAATGTTAGCCATAGTAATGAAGATAATAATAATTAATTTTATATTTAGTATAAAGACTTAACAATAACAAGGTTAATAAATTAAAAAAATTTGTACTAAAATAGAGCTTTTTATAAAAATATGAATGACAAGAGTAATTAAAAGCAATGTCTAAAATTCTAACGAGACAGCAAATTGAACAGTATCATGACGAGGGCTTTATTTCGCCTGTACGAGTTATCTCTGAGGCAGAAGCTTTTTCAATAAAGGCTGAGCTTGAAGAAGTTGAAGCTAATTTTCCAGATGAAATTAATGCCGAGAGCCGCAATAATCTTCACTTGTCTTTTACGTTTCTTGATGCACTAGCGCATCACCCAACAATTGTTGATGCAATGGAGGACCTTATAGGCCCTGATATTGCGCTTTGGGCATCTGTTATGTTTATCAAAGAACCTGCAACTAAGAACTATGTTAGCTGGCATCAGGATGCAACCTATATGGGACTTAATAGTACCGACTTTCCAACGCCATGGATTGCACTTAGTCCTAGCAATAAGGAAACTGGCTGTATGACAATGATCTCAGGAAGTCATAAATCCTCAATACAAAATCATGAAGATACTTTCGCTGAGAATAATATATTAACTCGAGGTCAAGTTATTAAAGATATTGATGAGTCAAAAGGTGTTGATTTAATATTAGAGCCTGGGGAAATGTCTATCCATCATGGAGCAATAATTCACGGCTCTAAGCCTAACAAAAGTAATCAAAGAAGGATTGGGTTTTCTTTGCAGTCTTATATCCCGCCATCAATACAACAGGTTGTTGGTAGAAACATATGGACTCATATTAGAGGTCAAAAAAGGCAAGACGAAGACGGTATGACGCTTGAGCGACCAAAACACAATATGGATCCTATAACCGTCGTTCAGAGAAAAGTCGCTAATGAAAACTTGTCAGAGATTCTTTATAAGGGTGCTAAGATTAAGCGCAATTACTAAATATACTTTGAGAGCCAGCTAAGTATTTTATTAACCCCATCTTTGGTTTGAGAGGCACTCAAGATGTCACCAAGAACGCCATGCCTCGAAGGGTCATCTTCATTTGTAAGAATTGGGTTATGAACACTAACATTGTTACCCATTTTGGAAATAATTTTTCGTGTCGCTTTAGCAGAAACAACTTGATCATCATCTGAAAACCAAAACAGCACCGGCACTTTAATTTTGTTATGATTGACTTTATAGGCTGCAACGACTGAATCCTTGATTTCAAATAATGCTTTTATTGGATACCTTGTCGTCCAACACCTTTCATGTTCTGCATTTTTTGAAATAAAGAAGTGTTCATTTCCAAACACAAGTGGCATAAAGAATTTTGCACCAGGTACTCTAAGAAGTTGTCCTTTTAAGGACTTAGGCCCAAAGTTTGGAGAGACATAAATAACTGCTTTAATGTCAATTGACTGTTCAAGGATAGTATGAATCAATGAGCAGCCAGTTGAACAGCCAATCAAGACAAGGTGGTTTCCAATTGTTTTACCAATCTCTATAGCCTCCTGAATATCTATCATCCAGTCATCAAAAGTAGCTTCGCCAAGAGCTTTGCCATCTTGACCATGACCTTTAAGTCTTGTAAAGAAAACGTTAGCTTGTAGCTCTTTACCCAACATTTCGATTACCGGACTCAGTTCAAAACGGGTTGCTGAAAAGCCATGAATAAATACCAAGCTTGTTTTTGTTTTTTGGTTATTTTTGCTTGACCAGATAATCTTTTTTTCAGTATCTGGACGTATATTTGGGACCTCATTTTCCTTACTTTCAATGAACTTATCTAAAGAGTTAATATCGATCATTTTTTGTCTTGCTTTGTTTTTTTATGCATTAATTATAGCTCGCTATTTGAGAAAAATATCTATTTTAATTATGTATACAAAAAGATTACTAATATAATTACTTTATGTATACAAAAAGTGTATACTACCTTATCAGTAAGCAATTTGATAAATCTTTAGATGGGTAAATACGTAACAAAAAATCAAAAGGAAGATGAGAAAAGAGTCGTTAGCGTTAGGATTCGTAGACCAATTTTTGAAGCGTTTAAAGGAGCATCAATTGCTGCTCAAGAGTACGGCTACAGTATGTCACTTTCTGGTGTTTTTGAGACCGCCATGGAAGATGCAATTTTAGAGTTTAAAGAGATTAGTGGTCTTGATTACCATGACATCGAGAAGACTAATCTCGATAAGAAATGGAAAAGTCAATACAAGCCTGCCTTAAAGAGTTCAACAAGTAAGTCTCGAAAAAGAGACAAGTAAATTTAATTCGATTAGGAGTGAAAGCCAATGTCAGAAAGTAGTGTGATTAAACAGATTAAAGAGTTAAGAAAAGATTTAGACAAGGAAACTCGTTTGTTGAATAAACAAATGGAGCTACCTTTAAATAGCGATCTAGTAAAAGATGTTCACTCAGATAATAACTCAGCTCAGTTGAGTAAGGGTATCGCTTTTTCTAAGTGGCTAAGAAAGATGACTTCACAGTTTGAATCAGTTGATCCATTCTATAAGTAAGTTTTAACTCTAAGGCAAGTTAAGTAGTTTTTTTTGGCCAGCGCCATTTAATCAAGGTGCTGGCAACACCAGTCATTACCAATAACCCGCCGATTCCCATTGCTAGTGTAAATTGCTCATTGAGAAGCACTATGCCAGCTATGATTGAGGTGACAGGTAAGAGCATCAGAAAAGGTGATATCTTGCTAACATCGCAGATCCGCAACAAGTGATACCAAACACTATAACCAATAACTGTCATGATAAAGGACAAGTAAAAAACTATCGACCAGTCTACAAGGTTGGCAGTCTTGATAGCTTCCCATTGACCCTCTTCAATAATTAGCGAGATGAGTAGCATTTGTGGGGTAGCTATAATAGCAACCCAGGCCAGTATGGTGATACCTGAGAGCGATTTAAGACGACTGATCATGATTTGTGCTATCGCCCAGAAAACTGCGCCTGTTATTACTAAGGCGACACTATCCAAACTATCACTCAGTCTCGGTTCACCAGCGATAACGATAACACCGGTAAAAGCTAGTCCCATTCCTAGGGCTCGAGGCCAGCCGAGTCTCTCTTTGAGGATGAGAGTGCTAAGGAGCGCTAAAATAGGACCCTCTAGTTGCACCAAAATGGAAGCTGTCGATACGTCGATACCTTTCAATCCATAGTAGGTAAATCCATACTGTATCGTCGAACCTATAAAGGCGATTATAAAGAGCTCTCGCATGAACCCCCAAGGCGGTTTTGTAAACCATACCAGTATCAGACCTGCGATACCAAAACGGAGCGACATAAGTAGTAAAGGTGTGAACTGGTCCATACCAATCTTTGTTAAGGCATACCCAAAACCCCAGGTGATAGGGACAATGAGAGCTAAGAAAATTTGCTTAGTGTTCATTGGTACCGTACAAAATAAAAGGAGGTCAATTATGACCTCCTTTTGACTACAAAATATTTTTTATTAATTTATGAACGAGATTTGCTATAGAAGAGCCATACAAGTGCAAGCAAAATAATCACATTAGCATAAAACATTGCATCAAGAGCAATTGAGCCGTTAATAACGTGATAGATTGGCATTAGAATCAAAAAAAGCTGAGCCCAAATTAATGGCATAGTAGCGCTTTTAAGCTGCTCATCAGACGTCCAGCTTGGTAACATCCAAAACATGAAACCAATAACCATCATTGCAGAGCCAAAATGTTCAGCCATTGTTGTTAATCCAACGGATGCTGCCCAACCAACTGGAAGTGGAGCTAATCCGCCGAGCATTACGACTCCCATGACAACATGAAGGCCACCAAAGATTTTATAAATAGTTGATAAAGTCATAGTTTTATTCCTGAGTTATTGTTATAAGAAGTTTCTTTATACCATAGAAAAAAAATAGATTTAAAAAAAAGGGGGTCAAATAAGCCCCCTTTTTTTCATACAGTGTTTCTTATTAGCGTGATTTCCAATAGAAAAGAAGAATGAATACTATGGTTAATCCAACACCAAAATATTGCATACCGCCAGATGGAATTGCCTCGGTAGAAATATGAAATAACTGAACCAATAAGTAGAACACTTGCAGCAGAATCAAAGGCATAGTTGCTTTTTTGAGTTGCTCTGCAGAAGTCCAGTTTGGAAGCATCAAAAACATTACCGAAACAAACAGCATCGTAGTGCCTAAATATTGACCCATCGTAACCATATCTGGTGTACTTTCAAACTGAAACTGGGCTGCCATCATCTCTGGGGTAAGCCACATTGAAGCTGCCCAGATTAGTCCGATTAAGCCATTGAGTCTATAAACTAAAGATAAAGTCATAATATCTCTCCTAATAGTATTAAAAAAGTTATCTATAAAAACACGAGTATGGTCATGAGATTTATCCATACTCTTAGAGATTAATCTTAACATAAACATTATATTGGATGGAACTTCATTAGTTTTAAGAGGGAGATAGTGGCACACAAAACTTCATCATTTTGTTTGCAATTATCCGATCAGATTTAAGCCATTACTGACTTCTGGAATGAATTGATCGAAATCTTGGAATGGAAATATTGGCTTTTTTCTATGTATATTTTTAATACTGCTTAAATCTTGGTTTACTGCACCACTTGATAGAACCATAAACGAAGGAACCGATAGTTCTTGAAGTTCTGGTGAAAGATATCCTGACTTGATCACCAGTAGTTGGAAGTCCTTAAGGTTTATTTTTAGTGAATCAAAGTCAGCTAGATTATGAAAAGGCCTCCTTAATTCAGAGATCACAATCGTTGTATTTTTTACTTTAACGACAGCACAATGGTTTTCAAAGTAGACATCCTCAGCAGTAAGTTTTAGTGATGGTCCGCCACCTCCAAAACTACCACCAAGATTAAATTGATTGCCTTTTTTGAGTTCATCATAGCTAGATTTTGATGCGATACCAGCAAATAAAGCATCTTTGATATTTGACTCTAAGACTGCTTTTAGAACATCAACCCTATCACCAACACCTCCTGCAGTGGGGTTGTCTCCACTATCTGCAATTATTGAAAAGTCTTCTCCAAGCCAATTGATAGCATCATAAATATTTCCAGATTTCATATCAGATTTAAGCTCTTTACGACTGTCCCAATAAAATTTAGCAATGTTTCTGCAAACAACACTTCCTGATTCTTGGTTCGTGCATGTAACCACAGATGATGCGGTTGCTCTTTTTGAATCAGCCCAAACATAGCCTATCATAAGGTTAGAGTCAAGAATATTTGGTTCTTGATTATAAAGCTCAAGACTTTCATAGATAGATTTACAAGGCTCTACAAAGGTTGACGACATCTCTCCTGAAACCAATACTGGAATTGGAGACCATACAACATAGGGTTTGTAATTACCATTGATTGCTTTAGCGAGCATCTGTGAAGATCGCCAATAGGTTTCCTTGACATCAATGTGAGGAGCAGTTCTAAAGGCTGCAAAGGCATTAATATTGCTAACAATCTTATCGGTGACTTGTCCGTGTAGGTCAAAGCTTACTGAAATAATACATTTCTGTCCAACCACCTTACGAACTGAAGCAATCCATTCTCCTTCCGGGTCATCAATATCATCAACATACATAGCACCATGCATCAAAAGAAGGACACCATCTATTGTGCCTAATACCTTAAGTTCTTTAATGAATTGGTCTTTTACCTTAAAAAAGTAGCTGCTCTCAATTGGCCCGCCAGGTACAGACTTATTGAAGAAAACAGGATGAGCTTGAATATTGTAATCTTCAAAAGGATACTCAACTAGGTCAAGTAGTGCTTGACCTCGAAGACTAAGAAAGTCGCTCTCATTTTGATAAAGTGGCGAATAACTGCTGCACTCCGTGCTAATACCGCCAATGGCAATTTTTTTAGGAGCCATTCAGTATGAATTACAAGTTAATTAACTCCAGCCAGTGACTACTTTGACCTCTATAAACTCATTTAACCCTAATGACCCACCTTCTCGACCAATTCCAGAGTGCTTATAGCCCCCAAATGGCGCACCCATTGCTGCTCCATTACCGTTAACTTCAACAGTTCCTGAGAGTAGTTTTTTAGATACTCGTCTAGCTCTTTCTGGGTCCTGAGTTTGGACATAGTTTGAAAGTCCGTATGGCGTGTCATTTGCAATCTCGATTGCTTCCTCTTCAGTATCAAATGGAATGATTGATAGAACTGGGCCAAATATTTCAGTTCGAGCAATCGTCATTTGGTTATTGACGTCAGCAAAGATAGTTGGTTTGACAAAATATCCAGTCTCTAGTCCTTCTGGCTTTCCAGTACCACCAGTTACAAGAGTAGCTTTTTCATCAATACCAGCCTGAATTAAGGTTTGGATTTTGTCAAATTGTAGCTGAGAAATAATTGGTCCTATGTGTCTTCCTTGCTTAGAGGCAATATCAACATCAGTTGAGTTTGCAGTCTCCTTGGCTATTTCAACAGCCTGATCATAGACAGAACGCTCTACAAGCATTCTTGTCGGTGCATTGCAGGATTGTCCAGTATTGTTAAAACAGTGCCTAACACCTCTCTTAACTGCTTTTTCATCTGCATCAGCGAATATAATATTTGCTCCTTTACCGCCGAGTTCTAATCCAACCCTCTTAAAGTCATCCGCTGCATTGTGAGAAATCAAAGCGCCTGCTCTAGTTGAGCCCGTAAAAGAAACCATGTCAATATCTGGGTGAGAAGTAAGCTGGCTTCCAACCCCTGCACCATCTCCATTAACAAGATTAAATACGCCAGCAGGGCATCCAGCTTCTTCAAGCATTTCAGCAAAAATTATAGAATCGAGAGGTGCAAGTTCAGAGGGCTTTAAGACCATCGTACATCCCGCAGCGAGTGCAGGAATAACTTTAAGCGCAACTTGACTGATGGGCCAGTTCCAGGGCGTAATCAGTGCACAAACGCCTTTTGGCTCATAAAATAATTGATTATCTGAATCATCTAACTGCTCTTCAAATTCAAACTTTCTAAGTTGGATAAGAAAATCTTCAATAGCGAATGTTCCGGCTGTAGCCTGAGATGATTTAGAAAAATCAATAGGCGCACCCATTTCCATTGAGATTACTTCAGCCATGTCATCCATCCTTCTTTCATAGATAGCATAAAGTCTTTCTAGTAGAGCTATCCTGTCAGCTTTTGTTGAGGTAGACCAAGAAGGTAAGGCTGCTCTTGCAGCAGCTACTGCTGCGTCTGTATCTGCTTGTGAGCCAAGAGAAATGACTGCGCATACTGTTTCGTCAGATGGGTTAATGACATCAAAGTCGTTTTTAGTTGAAGGCTCTACCCACTGGCCATTAATATAAAATTTTCTATTATTTAGCATTTTTTTCTCCTAATTAGAGTGTAGAGAATATATTAAGAAATTTTTGATGTCAAGGAAAATATCCAAACAGTTTTTTTTAGATGCTTTCTAACTTCTCAACTGATAATTTAATGTTGTCCATACTGGTTGCAAAGGAAAGTCTTACATAACCAGGTGCACCGAAAGCTGAACCAGGAACCACAGCTAAGTTAAGCTTTTCAAGGCAATAGGTTGAAAACTCTACGTCATCTTTGAGACCAATACGATCAATAAGACCTTGAACCCTTGGAAACGAATAAAATGCACCACCAGATCTAGGACACTCGATACCATCGATTGCGTTAAGGCTCTCTACTAGAAATTCATGTCGACGCTCAAACGCTTCAACCATCATTTTAATGAAAGATTGGTCACCTGAAATTGCTTCAAGTGCCGCAGCCTGTGAGATTGAGCTTGGATTAGAAGTAGATTGCCCTTGAATCTTCTTCATGGCCTTAATAACTGCCCCAGGTCCTGCTGCATAGCCGATTCTCCAGCCAGTCATCGCATAAGCTTTAGAGACGCCATTAAGAATCACAGTTCTGTCTTTAAGTTTTGGACAAGCCATAGCAATGTTAACAAACTCATCATCGCCCCAGCGAATATGTTCATAAATATCATCACTTATAATGAATACATTTGGGTGCCTCTCAAGTACCACTCCAAGCGCTTCAATTTCAGACCTACTATAGACTGAACCTGTAGGATTTGAAGGGCTATTAAGGACCAGAAGTTTTGATTTGCTAGTGATGCTGGCTTCAAGCTGCTCAGGGGAAATTTTGAAGTCTTGATCTAATCCTGTATCTATAAAGACAGGTGTTGCATCTGCAAGGATTGCCATATCAGGATACGAGACCCAGTAAGGCGAAGGAATAATGACTTCATCACCTTCATTAAGGATAGCCTGACAAAGGTTATAAAAAACCTGCTTACCTCCGCAAGAGACCATAACTTCATTCGTCGAGTAGTCGAGACCATTCTCTCTTTTGAATTTCTCGCACACCGCTTTTTTTAGTTCAGCGGTTCCGTCAGCAGGAGTGTATCTAGTTTCTCCAGCACCAATTGCATGAATCGCTGCCTTTTGAATATTTGTTGGAGTGTCAAAGTCTGGCTCACCTGATCCCATAGAAATAATTTGGATCCCTTGAGATTTCAACTCTTTGGCTTTATCACTAACCGCCATAGTTGCTGATGGCTTAACTTTTTGTACTCGATTTGATAAGATAGTTGACATTTACTGAACTCTTTAAATAGTTTAAAATTGAGGGTTTGTTATTTTAATGAAAAACTGCCAATAATGGCTAGAAAATTTCAACTCAAATCGAATTTTTCGCCTAAGGGTGACCAACCCGAGGCGATACAAAAACTGCTTGATGGAATCAACTCTGGACAGAAGTATCAAACCTTAGTTGGGGTCACCGGTTCAGGAAAAACGTTTACCCTTGCAAATGTCATAGACAAGAGCCAAAAACCGAGCCTCATAATGGCTCCCAACAAAACATTAGCTGCCCAGCTTTATAGTGAAATGAAGGAGTTCTTTCCTGACAATGCAGTCGAGTATTTTGTCTCTTATTATGATTACTATCAGCCAGAGGCTTATGTTCCTGCTTCTGATACTTATATCGAAAAAGATGCATCGATCAACGAACAGATTGAGCAAATGAGGCTTTCCGCCACTAAGTCACTTCTTGAGCGCAGAGACGTCATCATAGTAGCAAGCGTCTCTGCTATCTATGGACTTGGTGACCCTGAAAGCTACATGAAGATGCTTCTGCATTTAACGGTTGGCGAGATTACTAAGCAGAGGGAAATTCTTGCAACCTTATCAAAAATGCAGTATTCACGAAACGATGTCACTTTAATTCGAGGTCACTTTAGAGTCAAGGGAGAAGTAATCGATATATTCCCAGCTGATTCTGAAGAAAGGGCAATTAGAATTGAGATGTTTGATGACGAAGTGGAAAATCTTTCATGGTTCGACCCATTGACTGGTGAAAAACTAAAATCTCTACAGAGAGTCACTATTTACCCAAAAACTCACTATGTAACTCCAAAGTCAACTATTTTGAATATTCTTGATGATATAAAGGTAGAACTTGGAAAACGAAAAAAAGAACTACTATCTCAAAACAAGTTAGTCGAAGAACAGAGACTTTCACAACGAGTTATTCAAGACATGGAGATGATGAGAGAGCTTGGCTATTGCTCAGGTATTGAGAACTACTCACGCTACTTATCTGGTCGCAAGCCTGGCGAACCACCACCAACTCTATTCGACTATATGCCAGACGATGCACTCATTATTCTTGATGAGTCTCATGTTTCTGTGAGTCAAATAGGCGGTATGTACAATGGTGACAGGGCGCGTAAAACAACGCTCGTTGATTTTGGATTTCGTCTACCGTCTGCTCTTGATAATAGACCGTTAAGGTTTGAAGAATTTTCTGAAAGACTGAACCAATGTATCTTAGTATCTGCAACCCCTGCAAACTTCGAGTTAGAGGTTTCTACAGTCATTGCAGAGCAGATTGTAAGGCCAACTGGTTTATTGGACCCATCTATCGATGTTCGACCTGTTGAGACTCAGGTTGATGATCTATTATCTGAAATTCATAAAAGAGTTGCAGTCAAAGAGCGCGTACTTGTAACCACTCTCACCAAGAGGATGTCTGAGCAGCTTAGTGATTACTTAAATGACCATAATGTTAAAGTTAGGTATTTACACTCCGATGTTGATACCGTTGAAAGGGTAGAAATTATTCGTGATCTACGTCTCGGTGTATTTGATGTTCTTGTTGGTATTAACCTACTTAGAGAAGGGCTTGATATTCCAGAAGTCTCGTTAGTTGCAATTCTAGATGCTGATAAAGAAGGTTTTTTAAGATCAGAGCGATCACTCGTTCAGACAATGGGAAGGGCTGCAAGGCACATTAATGGAAGCGTCATTTTGTATGCAGATAGGATTACTAACTCTATGCAAAGGGCAATGGATGTTACTAGTGGAAGAAGAAATAAGCAGGAAGCCTATAATAAAAAATACGAGATAATACCTAAAGGTATAGTCAAGCCAATTGTTGATATACTGGATACAGATCTTTCAGCATCAGAAATTGATGAAATGAGCTCAGAGGTTATACAAGTTCGATTATCTCCTGTTCAGCTTGCTAAAGAGTTAAAGCGTCTTGAAAAAGAGATGTATAAGTTTGCAGAAGATTTAAAATTTGAACAAGCTGCAGATACAAGAAATAAAATAAAACGACTTCGAGATGGACAATTTAAATAACACAACCTTAAATATTACAGAAATTTTCTACTCCCTTCAAGGTGAAGCAAAGGAAGTAGGTATTCCGACAGTTTTTGTGCGCTTAACTGGTTGTCCTCTCAGGTGTAATTATTGTGATACTGCTTATGCATTCAAGGGTAATAACCCATTGTCGATTGAAAGCATTATGGAGCAGGTCGAAAAATACAACACACACTATGTTTGCGTTACTGGTGGTGAGCCTATGGCTCAAAGAAATTGCCTTATTTTATTAGACACTCTTATTGAAGCTGGATATAAGGTTTCAATGGAGACAAGTGGCAGTATTGATATTTCTCCGGTCAATAAAAAAGTATCAGTTGTTATGGATCTTAAGACACCTTCATCGACTGAACAAAGCCAAAATAGATATGAAAATATTGCCCTTTTAGAGAGCAAAGATCAGCTCAAGTTTGTTATTGCTTCAAGATCAGACTTTGATTGGTGCTGCAGTATCTTAGAGAGCTATGATGTTCTTTCAGATGTCCTTTTTTCGCCAGTATATGAAAACCTAAAGCCGGTTGATTTAGCAGACTGGAT
>ERZ1048686.2004-NODE-2004-length-14677-cov-7.759746_pt1 | contig 14677 bp, 13 predicted proteins | sample MGYA00383099_ERZ1048686 | MGnify/ENA primary metagenome ERZ1048686 (study PRJEB29581, sample SAMEA5548369) | metagenome | biome: marine; feature: coastal; material: water | depth 25 m | study: Short-term variability in the microbial, nano- and picoplankton... | reverse complement strand
CACTACACTGGGGGTGTAGTGGTCGCAGGTTCAAATCCTGCCGTCCCGACCAATTCTTCCGTATCTAGTAACCGCGTCATCTCCGTTCGGAACAAAATTATTGATTTATAGCCTGTTGCTCAAGAGCTAATGAATATTGATCCGGCTCTTAAAAAAAGGCCCTTTGTTGTGTGACAAAGGGCCTCAATTTTCCTGCCAAAACGTTATGTCACTTAGAAAAAGTAGCTAACACTTGCGGTTACAACTCTTGGATGGCCCAATGTGCCGATTGCAATCCGTGCAGGTTCTCCACCACCAGTCAGTCCACTAAAGCTAAAGTTATCAAAGGGTTCAAGATCGGTGTAGTAATCTTCGTCGGTCAGATTGTCGACATTAAGCATTAACTCCCACTGATCATTTTGCAAGCCAATCTGGAAGTCAATCACTTCGAAGCTGGCGTTGGTTAAAACATCCCAAGGGGCACCACCATCCTGCTCACCTCTATGGCTTACTTGAAGATCTGCGATTAACTCAAAGCCGTTACTGAGGGGACGGTTGTAGTTAGCTGAAAGATTCCAGCTTTCTGTAACCACGTTGGAGGTGTCTTTCCCGCTGAGATCAAGGTCTCCAACCACTACGCCATCGTCCCAAGTAGCATCAATAAGCCCTAAAGAGCCTGATATTTTCAGGAATTCACTGGCTTGAATACTAGCCTCTATCTCAATACCTTTTTGCGTAGAGTCACCAACATTCAAAAGAGCTTCCATAAGAGTTCCGCTCCCGTCTGGATTGGGCACTACATACTGATAGATTCGATTGTTGTAGTCGCTATAAAATACAGCGGCAGTTAGGTTACCCCGCCCATTCATGAATGACCCTTTCCAGCCTAGCTCATATTGAATAAGCTCTTCAGGGTCAATTCCGAGGAGGGTCTTTTCGCCGTTTGGGCCAAACACCGGTGGTGCACCATCGGCAATACCGTTCCATTGGCCGGGTTCATAGCCCTGCGCAACCGAGAAATATCCGATCGCATCATTGTTCAGATTTTTCGTCACAGAGAAGTTACCCAGAACTTGTGTGTCAGACTGAGTCGCTTTGTGTCCAATATCGACTGCTTCTCTCTCTGCTTCCCATCGATCTAGACGCAAACCTACAGCCACTTCCAAACCTCCTAGATCAAAAGTGGCATTACCAAATCCAGCTAGCTTGCTATCTGTTTGATCGCTAGTTTCGAAGGGTACGGCGACATGCATAAATTCTTCCGCCCCCAAAAGTAGCCAGCCTAAATCTAGTGATGAACGCATGCTTGTCTCGGCCTTACTCATATATAAGCCGCCCATCCATTGCACATCGCTGTCACTTTTTGAGGTTACACGAAACTCTTGAGTGGTAAATTTATAGCTTTCCGGGCGATTTGTATAAATAACCCATAATTGCGTGCCATCAACATCTGTCATACGAAGACTGTCAGTGTCTGAGTAAGATGTGATTGAAGTAATGTCGTAGTCATCTTTCTCCCAAGTCATCTCAAGTGAGGCTCCCACAGTCTCTCTGTCATGCTTAGGCATGTTATTAGCATCGAGAACATTAGAGTATTGCATGTTGGCGGGGACTTTGCCTGTATTTGAATTGGCTGCACCGTCGATCAACTCTCTAGACCAATTGTTGGCTGGACCGTTATAATCGCTAAAGCGCGCTGTGGCATAGATCGAAAAGGTGTCACTGACATTTCCGGCCAAAGACAGCTTTATCGCAGTTTCGTCATATTTTGTAATATTCTTTGGATTATTTGACACGAGTCCAAATACTGGGGAGGGACTATTCGGATTCGTCATAAAACCGTCGTCAGTGCGAGAATAGCCAAATAGTCTCATTGCCCAATCATCATTTAGCGGAAGATTCAGGCTAGCTTCACCGTCCATAATACCTTGCTCGCCTGCCAAAACCTTAATCCGCCCAGAACGTCCATCAGTTGTTGGACGTTTGGTTACATACTTTATTGCACCACCAATGTTGCTGCCTCCATACATGGTTCCTTGAGGCCCTTTAAGAACCTCAATGCGCTCTATGTCCCCGAACCTTGATGATGCATCGCCTTTGTAAATTTGGACATCGTCAACGTGAAATCCGACACCCTGGGTAAGACCGAATGCACCGACTCCTCGGATAGAGACGTTAGGATAGCTGTCAGCTCGCATAGACAAATTTACATTGGGCACAGCCAAGCCGATTTTATTAAGACCTTTAATATTTTGTCTTGCTACTAGTTCGCCAGTAATCATCTTGATCGAGTCAGGTATTTCCATCATGCTCTCAGAGCGTTTCCGAGCAGTTACAACGACTTCTTCTAGTTGAAGAGACATATCATCGGCAAGCGCAGTGAAAGAAAAACTTCCGATAGCGATAGCGATTATTGGCAAAATTTTTATACTTTTATCGACGTTACTCATATCAGTACCCTTATTATAGTTTTAGCATTTATTGTTATTAGTGTAATCTCCAATCAATTTGACTAAGGGCTCTCAGTTCTGAACCGTTAATGACAGTACATTTCATCGCTTTTTTGACTCTCAGGCGAAATGCAAATGTCGAAGATTAGGCTCAATAATTAATGGTCCCCGTTTATTTAGGGTAATCATGGATAACTTAAATTGGGTAGTAGAGGGCTACTACCTAGGTTGATTTTTGATAAGCGAAATCGGAGGGGCATCGCCTATTCGATTGTATTATCTAGTTATATCAGCTAATTTTCTCAACTATAGACTATAAATTAGCGAGTCTTATTTACTGGTTAGACACAGCCGTTAATTGGATGTGAGGTGAATTCGTCGGCTCAGTTTTTTTATAGGTTAGATAGTTTAGGCAGGTCACACGCAAGATGGAACTCAAGTTATTAACTTCGCCTGTCTTGACGAGTCCTTCCCTAAAAAGCTCTGAAATGAACTGCGATAATTTCATTTCCTGCTCGTTAGAAATTTGGTCCAGCAGATCCCAGAAGATTAGTTCTAGGCAGACACTTGTTACATGGCCTTCGATGCGAATAGAACGTGATCTTTTGACAAATTTTTCAGGGTCGCTCCTCAAAAAGATTTCACACATATAATCCCCCATTTTTTAAATTCTATATCTATAGATGTTTAGATGTTAGCCCTAACTCATCGATCATGCAAGTTAACTGATACTGCCAATCTTTAGATTAAACGTAGCAATCCTCTACTACCTCCGATAAACCACGTGCCGTTATTATTGTCATATAGTCGGGTCGGAAGTGTCGCAGGCCCTTTGGTTGAGCAATGTTAAAAATTAGTTTCGCAGCTCAGTGTTGAGGAGAGGCCTAATGCATAGGAACATATAATGAATGATCTTGAAAGTATCCTGAGGAGATTAGACTACTTAGAGACACAGCAATCTATTCAAGAACTAGCAACGGCCTATGCGATTGCATGCGACGAGCGTGATATACCCAGATTAGCAAATCTGTTTGCTAAAGATGCTGTTTTTTGCTCACCTAATGGTGCTATGGTTTCTAGGGGTCGAGACGCAATCCAGGAAATGTTTGCTGCTATCTTAAAAACTAGGGGTCCTGGATTTCACTGGACTCATGATGTTCATGCGACCATTGATCCGGAAAATGCTGACCGTGCTGCGGGCCTGGTTTATAGTCACGCAGAAACGACCCCAAATGGTATTGCGAGCCTTGCAGCGATGAAGTATCACGATAGCTACATTCGAGAGGAAGGCATTTGGCGCTTCAGTCGCAGGGAGATTAATTTTTTCTACTATGTCCCAGTCACTAAATATAATGAAGGCTTGAATCAGTCTAATCGAGTGTATCTGAATGATGTTTGGCACGCTGCAGATTTTCCAGAAAGTCTGGATAGTTGGAAACGTTTTGAGGCCGGAGAATAATAATGAATACTGTTTCTATGACGTTGGCACAAAGGGCACTTGAGCATTATATAAATAAAACTACTGATCAAGCGCAATCATCCATGGAAATTCCTCTCTCTGCTTATCGGGACCCTGATCGTTATGCTGCTGAAATAGAGCGTATTTTTATGCATCTACCTCTGGCTGCCGCGCTCACTCTGGAATTGCCTAATGCTGGGGATTATCGAGCTATGAACCTTATGGGGATACCTCTGCTGCTTGTTAGAGGTGCCGATATGCAGGTAAGAGCGATGCTAAATGTCTGTCGTCATCGGGGAGCCCAGTTATGTAAGGAGGGTTCAGGCAGTCAGGCAATGATCACCTGCCCCTATCATGCATGGTCTTACAATGACAAAGGTGATTTGATTGGCCGATATGGTGGCAATACCTTTGGCGATATAGCTACGGAACAGTATGGGTTAACTCGGCTTCATTGTGAGGAAAAGTCAGGAATTATTTGGGTTTCTCTCACGATCGGTGAGACGTTTAATATTGATAACTGGCTGGGTGATTTTGGCGATGAGCTAGATACTCTGGACCTTGCTAATTGGCATTTATATGAGCAGCGAGACATAGCTGGCCCTGGCTGGAAAGTAACTATGGATGGATACTTGGAGGCCTATCATCATCAACTGGTGCACCGCGAGACGGTTGGCAAACACACAGTCGGAAATCTTCTTGTTTTAGATACCTACGGCCCTCACCAAAGACTCACTTTTGGACGTAAATCTCTGCGTAAATTGATTGATCAGCCAGCGGATCAATGGCAATCTCAGGAGCATATTCGTTTAATCCATTCAGGATTCCCTAATTTGTCTATTTCAGGGATTCTTGGGGACCATTGTTTGATAAGCCAAGTGTTTCCTGGGGAAACCCTCGCCACGACCACGACTCGTCAAACTATCTTAGTGGCTAAGAAGCCAGAAACGTCCGAGCAGATAAATGCTGCGGATGCATTTAGTGCCTTAACGCTGAAGGCGGTACAAGAGGAAGACTATGGGATTGGTTTTTCCATACAAGAAGGGTTAGATTCGGGTGCGAATGATCATTTTATATTCGGACGCAATGAACCAGCACTACAAAACTACCATGCTTGGATAGCTAAATTTATGGATCAGGAAATTGATGTAATGACGCGGCCAATTCACGTTTCATATAAAAACTAACCGACCGACACCTAATATATAACTTCACGAGACTCGTATATGAATAAGGGTTACCTGATTAGCAACTGTAAAGTAATCTCCAATGCGAAACAGCGTGTAACGTCCGTGCTTATACAAAATGGTCGTGTAGCCGCTGTTGGCGAGCAGGTGAAGACCACTGCAGGCCCAGATGTCGAGCGAATAGATGGTACCGGTTGCACCCTTATACCGGGACTGGTTGATGCTCATTGTCATATTAGCTTTGACCAACCCAGATCCAACGACGAACTATTTTTTCATCGCCGACCGGGGCTTGCCAGCATCGTTGCAGCGGTAAATGCGCAAAAAATGCTGCGCGCAGGGGTCACCAGTTTTCTCGATCCCGACTGCATCTTTGACGTTGGTATTGATCTGCGGGATGCCATCGAAGGTGGGGTCGTCGAGGGCCCGCGTATGTCTACAGGCGGTAATGCCCTTGTTAGCTGTGTTGGTGGAACCGCTGCACAACTGCTGCCATCCGAGGGAAAACTCGGCTATGCAGTCATTGTTCAGACCGAAGACGAAATTGTTCGAGAGATACGCAAGCAAATAAAAGGTGGCTGCGATTGGATAAAAGTGCTCGTGACTGGTCTGCCGGTGCGGCGCTCAAAAAAGCACAATCTCGGCGAAATACAGGGCTGGACCCTCGACGAATTACGCTTGGTTTGCGACACAGCTCATGCGCTGGGTGTTCCGGTAGTTGGCCATTGTCGAAATTCCTCGGGTACTAGAGATGCGGCGCTAGCCGGTTTTGATTTGATTTTTCACTCTTCGTATATGGGTGAGGATGCACTTGAAGCGGTGGTCGATAACAAAACGCCCCTCGCGCCGTCGTTCACCTTTTTACGCAATCTTATCGACTATGGCGATAAGATTAACTCTGACCCCGGACTTACAAAGATCTTTATGAATGAGATCGAGGCAACGTCTGGGATGATACGCCGCGCCTACGACGCTGGAGTACCGCTAATGTGTGGTAGCGAGAGCGGCTTTTCAATCACTCCCTATGGCGACTGGCACTACCGCGAAATGGGTATCTACGTAGAACATCTTGGCCTGACTCCCCTGCAGGCTATCGCCTGCGGAACCGAGGCCGGCGCACGAATATTTGGCCTCGAAGATGAGTTGGGCCGCATCGAACCCGGCTATATCGCTGATCTGGTTCTAGTTGCTGGAGACTTGGAAAAAGATCTTAACCTGCTCGGTGAAAAAAGTAATATTCGAGGAGTATTTAAGGGAGGTAAATTGATCGATACTAGCCAGCCTCTGCCGGATGATTGGTCAATTCCAGGTTGGCGTGCGGGTCAATTTTCCAATGAAATTCTGACCTATGACTTGGTACACAAAAAATGAAGTTTTACCCAGATCTGAGATCCGCAAACGAGGTTAATCTATGAGTATTGATACATCGGCACAGCGGGTTTTAGTAAGTGCTGGTAGTAGTGGTATTGGTAAGGCAATAGCAAAGGCTTTTCAACTAGCCGGTGCGCAGGTCGCCGTCTGTGCACGTGGGGCAGAGCAGTTAAAGGATGCTCAACGAGAACTTGAATCTATGACCGGCAAGCCGATACTAACCTATATCGTAGATCTCGCTGAGGCACAAGATATTAGTAATATGATGGACGATCTTCTGAGGAGATGGGGCGCGGTAGATGTTTTAATTAATAATGCCGGTGGACCACCTCCCGGCAGTCACGATAGCATTAGTGATGAGCAGTGGGCTGCGGCCTTCGATTTGACGCTAAGATCAGCAGTTCGTCTGACTAATCTAGTGCTGCCTGGCATGAAACTCGCTGGTAGTGGACGGATTATCAATTTATCTTCCTATTCAGTTAAGCAGCCAATGAGCTCTATGTTATTGTCTAATTCTTTGCGGCTTGGTGCTTTGGGATGGGCTAAGACATTGTCCAATGAAGTGGGAAAATATAATATCTTGGTGAACACAATCTGCACAGGCTGGACTCAGACTCAACGTGTTGTCCAATTACTTGAGACCAGTTCGCTTGAGCAGGGAATAAATTCACAAGAACTATCCAATCAACTCATTGCAAAAATACCTCTTCAGCGTATGGCGCGACCGGAAGAAATAGCTGCAGTAGCTATTTTTCTGGCCTCACCGGGTGCTAGCTATATTACTGGTGCCGCTATACCTGTTGATGGTGGCTGCGCCCAAACGGTTTACTAATTGTTATGACCATTACGATGAACAATGCCAAAACCATCGATGTACATGCGCACATAGTGCTTGCAGAGAGTATGCATCAGGCTGGTAGGTTTGGCCCTGAAATTGGTATTGATGAAAGTAATATGCCTTGGTTTCGTGTTGGTGATTATTGCCTAGAGGGAGTGAAGTATGAAAACAGTGCTTTTATGGATATGGAGATTCGCCTACAGGGAATGGACGCAGCTGGAATAGATTGTCAGATTTTGTCGCCAAACCCATTAAGCTACTTCCATTTTATTGAAGCCACGGATGCAATTAACTTTTGCCAGCAGCATAACAATGCACTGCAATCTCGAATTGCGGCCTATCCTAACCGGTTTCGAGGCTTGGCGGCACTGCCTATGCAGGATGTTCCAGCCGCCTGCGCCGAGCTAGAACGGGCGGTTAATGAGCTGGGTCTAATTGGTGGCTATATAGGCACTGATATTGGGCGTCATCTCGATAGCTCTGAATTGGATTTATTTTATGAAAAATTAGTTAGCCTCGATGTACCGCTGTTTATTCACCCGGCGCCAGCCGGTATTGATGGCCCTAAAGGCGATAGTAATCTAAATCAATACGACTTAGACATATTAACGGGATTTGCCTCGCAAGAGACACTTGCCATTGCCACCCTTATTTATGGAGGTGTGCTGGAAAGGCACCCAAATCTAGATATTTGTGTTAGTCATGCCGGTGGGGCAATCCCCATGTTAGTAGGAAGACTTAATGAGGCTGGAATGCGTCGTTCCTGGGCTAGTGAGGCAGTATGTAAAGACGGTGCTTTTGAAGCCTATTTATCGAAGCTATGGTTCGATAATCATGTGCATGATCAACGAGTATTAGATTTTGTGATTGCCATGCTGGGTAAAGATCATCTCGTGCTAGGGACTAATTTTGCTGGCTGGGACCAACACACTTTGGATGGTGATGATGACTGGAAACTACTCCTTGCCGACAATGCCAGACGTCTATTGCGAGTTAAATGATGAGCTGGATTAAAACCGGGAGAATAGTTAAATGAGACGAGCGATTATAACTGGAGGTTCCAGTGGCTTAGGTGCAGATATATCGGCAGCGTTAGTCGCGACAGGTTACCAGATTGGGATTATGGATCTAGATAGAGGGCTAACTGAATCGATCTGCAATCGATTGGGCAATGCTGTGCCATTGGTGGCCAGTGTCAGTGATGCTGAGGCAGTAGAGGCAGCCTTCGATGAGTTTGGTGAGGCTCCAGATTTACTTATTAACAATGCTGGAATTGTTCGTATAGGCCCTCTCCATGAACAGTCGGTCACAGATTACCGCCATGTGATAGAAACCAATTTGCTTGGCCCATCTCTGTGCTCACGGGTTGCGGTGAAGGGTATGATTACCCGTGGTTCGGGTCATATTATAAATATAACTTCAGTCAATGGAATACATCCTGCTCCTGGTGTTGGTCTCTATGCTGCTACTAAATCGGCACTTCACTCGTTGACTCAATTAATGTCCATTGAGTGGGGTCCTCTTGGTATTCGTGTGAACTCGATCGCACCAGGTTTTATTGATGCTGGTATGTCGAAATCCTTTTACGAAGATCAGAATGTTCGTGAGAAACGTAGTAGCGGTGTGCCTTTACGCTCTTTGGGAGAGGCTAGTGATATCACTAATGCGGTGTTATTTTTAGATTCCCCCAAGGCTCAGTACATAACAGGCAATGAGATTATTATCGACGGTGGTGTAACTAATAGTGTGTTTGCGCACCTCCCTCGCGAGTAGTGAAGCACTTTTTTGAAAAGCAGTAATTAGTAAAGATTGTGCTGTATTAGCGGATAAGAGGCTAAACAGTGCAGCTCGTATAAATATTAAATGGGTTTTAAAAAATGACCAATTCTAGTATGCAAGATTTCAAGCTAACTCAAACGATGCTGCGGATCAAAGATCCAGGAACAGCAATTCCTTTTTATCGAGATATATTGGGCATGAGCTTACTTGATAAATATGACTTCCCTAGTATGGAGTTCTCGCTCTATTTTTTCGCATATGCCGATGCGTTGGTTGGGGAAGCACCGGCACCTGGGCCAGACAAGGTCGCATGGGTATTTAGCCAAGTAGCTACTATTGAATTGACCCATAACTGGGGGACAGAGTCAGACGAAACCTTTACAGGCTATCATTCAGGTAATGATGAGCAAAAGGGCTTTGGTCACATCGGAATTACGGTGCCAGATGTCTATGCTGCCTGCGCGCGCTTCGATGAGCTAGGTGTAGACTATGTTAAGCGGCCCGACGATGGTTCCATGAAAGGATTGGCCTTTATAAAAGATCCCGATGGATATTGGATAGAGATATTGTCGGCGCAGGGTTCTGCAAAAATCATCAGTGCAAATACAGAAGGGGATAAAGACTGGAGTTAAAAACATTAGCCTTACGGTAGTAATCAGTTACTACCCAAAGCTAGCTAAGCTAGTTTAAATTTTATAAAGATAATATAAAAAACGACTGGAGTAATCAGCTTATGAGTGAAGCTACGCAAGAATTCAACCCAGAATATGATCCCACAGGAATAGAAGGCGGGGTCGACACCAACCTTTTGCCTTGGATTGCGATCAAACAAGCGCCAGGTATGTCTGTAAAGACTATGAGGGCGAGTGCCGAGACAGGCGCATACTCAGTTATAGTAAAGCTTGATGCCGGCGCAAAGATGCCATCTTCGGTTTATTTGAGTGGTATGGACATGACAATGCTGTCTGGTCAAATTACTTATACCCAAGATGGCCAAACAAGTACTTTGGTTCCGGGTACTTGGGGCTATATTTCAGCGAACTCAAAGGTTGCAGAAATGATTGCAAGCGAAGAGTCAGAGTTTTTAGCAAATTTTTATGGGGCCGTCGCTTTTTTGAGCCAAGATCAGTCGTTAGCGGCTATTCTTACAAGTCTCGACATTATGCGCTTGGCTCATAATTATGGCGTAACTTTGGTGCCTAGCACTCTTTCTGATTGTATACAGGAGCGCCCAGAGGCGCTAAAAAATAATCCTGAGCCACTTGCGATTGCTGGTCTCAATGCTCAGTCGATAGTGGATCCCTTGCCGGGAGATAATGTGCAGTCAACTGGCTTCAATCACCCACATTTCGTAGATACTAAACAGATTCCTTGGGTTATATTGCCTGCTTTACCTGATATTGGTTTAAAAATTCTACGTGTTAGTGAAGATAATGGAGTTATCTCTTTAATTGTCCGACAGAATGGGGTTGCCGATGGTCATACGCATATTGGTGCTAGTGATTTTCTTGTTATTAATGGACATATTGGCTATCGAGCCGGCCCTCCAAACGGTTATGGCCCGGGTGTGTGGTTCTTTGAGCCATCAGGAGCCCGCCATGATGCGACGCAGCGGGTTAATGATGATGAAGATTTGATTTACACTGCTAATGTCTATGGGCCACTCATTTTTGATGAAGGGAAAGGCACACCGATTTCTGCTATTTTGTCTTGGATGGAGTATAAAGAGCTTGCGTCAGCATTTGGTGTATCCCTGATCCCAAGTAACACCCCTAATGATTCAACACTATTAGCTTCGGCGATGCTAACAAGTCACTAGCGTAATGATGGGTGTCCCCAGAAAACTGAGGCACCCATGATTACTTTTAGCAGCAGTCATTTTTCGAGATAATAAATGTCCCTCCAACATATCGTATGGCTAAAGAAAAAAGATCTCTGCACAGACCTTTATCTGCAAGCTCTTTTGGATGAGGTCGCGGGTCTGATTGAATTAATTCCCTGCATAGAGAATATTAGCTGTGGTAAAAATCTTACGGATCGAGCCAATGGTTTTACTCATGGAATCATTGTTACTCTGACTTGTCACGAAGCTTTGGAGGCCTATATCAGTCATCCTGCACATGTTAGTGTCGGAAAGAAACTGCTGGAAAATGCAGATATTCTAGCAATGGATTATTAAACCTAGCTATGGTGAGACTCCCATTTTTAATATGTTTGGGTATTTTTCATAATATGGTTTGCGTATTTTTTCAAGAGTTTCCGTTATATCTCTAATGAATTTATGGTGCTGTCTCTATGGATATTCTAGTTAAAAAATTGTCTTCTATTTTAGATGGTTCAGCACTTTTGTTGGGTGAAGATATTACTAATAAGTATCATGCAGACTGGAGTGGCGCTGACCCCTGCGCCCCACTTGTCTTATTGAGGCCTAACACAACGGATCAATTATCAGAAATAATGACAATGTGCTTTGAATATGATCAGCCTGTGGTTATTCAAGGAGGGTTAACCGGGCTCGCCGGCGGTGCAACTCCGCTAAGTGGTGAGATAGCGATTTCGCTTGAGAGAATGCAGGGCATTGAAGCCATTGATCCATCTGGTATGACTATTAGCGTCCTAGCGGGAACGCCATTGCAGGTTATCCAGCAAGCAGCGGACGATCATGAGCTTTCTTTGCCGCTAGATTTAGGTGCTCGCGGGAGTTGTCAAATCGGTGGTAATGTCTCTACTAATGCTGGGGGTACAGAGGTCATTCGCTATGGTATGACTCGCGCCCTTGTTTTAGGACTGGAGGCTGTTTTGGCTGATGGTACTGTAGTGAATGCAATGAATAGGTTAGTCAAAAATAATTCGGGATACGACCTCAAACATCTATTTATCGGCTCAGAGGGAACACTTGGGATTGTAACGCGGGTAGTATTACAGCTACAACCAAAGGCGAAAAGTACTCACACGGCACTTTGTGCAGTCAAGGATTATGATTCGGTTATTCAACTATTGGTTGAGCTAAAACGCAGTCTTGGGCCTGGATTGACGGGGTTTGAGCTTATGTGGGAGAACTACTATGATAAGGTATTGGCAGTCATCTCCGCCTTATCGAATCCGTTTGATCGGCAATTTCCATTTTATTTGTTGGTTGAATATATCGACAATGATCCAGATTTGGGTGCTGATCGTTTTGAATCTGTACTTTATCGACAGTTGGAATCAGGACTGCTAGAGGATGCTCTGATCGCAAAATCCTCACAGGACGCTAAGCGATTTTGGCAAATACGGGATGGTATCGGAGAGTTATTTCAGATTCTGGGTCCAGTATCCAATCAAGATGTCAGCCTCCCCATTGCTGAGATTGGTCTGTTTGCAATAGATCTTGAACAGCTTTTAAAGGCCAAGTATCCAGAAATCACCATTTTATTGTGGGGCCATATTGGCGATAACAATATGCATGTTTGCGCTTATACTGGACTGGACGAGGATAAAACAAAAATAAGTCATGACATTATGCATCTGATCGGAGAATACGCTGGTGCTATATCGGCTGAACATGGAGTGGGAGTTTTAAAACGCGATTACTTGACGCTTTCTAAAAGCGCTACGGAAATAGCCCTGATGAAAACGCTAAAACATGCCATGGATCCCAAGGCAATTCTCAATCGCGGGCGAGTGTTTGACTGATCAAGAGTGTAGTTAATGACATTACCACTCAACGTATCGCCTAGTTAATTCTCTGTGTGTGATTCTAGGTAACTTAACATGGCATCATAGTAATCGGCGTATTAATTGGTTAACCATTTAGCTGCTCTACTGATGCCTTGTAATGAGGTAGCGACTTCGTGAAAAGCAATGCTGCTATTGATAGCGTTAGCCCCCCAGTGAGAGATATTGACCAATTTAATGCATTAGCGTCGGCAAATACAAAGTCGGTTATGAAAGCAGTTAGTTGAGGGCCTAAAGTCAATCCAAATATCATCATCAGTAGTGCAAATACTGCGGTTAATTGACCTCTTAGATTGGATCCAGCCATTCGACCTACAGCGAGTAAACTTAGCGTCGCGTAGGCGCTTATAAACATTAGATACATACCGATAAGGCACCATGAGAGTAGTGCTGACGGCATGATAGGCGCTAGTACAATCATGGGCAACGCCAGCAGACAGGCACCGATTGCTGCACGCAGAGGTGCATCCTGATAGCCCTTTTCGCTTAACCTGTCTACGGTGAAGCCAGCCAAAAATGTCCCCGCTATTGAGCATAGAATAGTGACGATGCCTAATGTAGCGCCCACTTCGCTTAGAGTCAGGTCAAAAGTCCGCAGCATCATTGTGGGACCCCAAAAGGAAAATGAATAAAAGATCATGGACATGAAAATAAACCCTGAGAACATCGGGATTAGGCTAGCTCGATGATTCTTTAGGTGAATGATGATAGCCTTATCTGTTTGCTGTGATCCGGCTCTGCTTGCCAGCTTAATTCGAAGCGGCTCCTTAATAGAGAATGCCACAGCCGCGAGAAGTAATCCCGGGGCACCCGCAATTAGGAATACTGCTTGCCAAGGCTTAATTTGACCGATCACTGGCAGTGTCACACCACCAATATCGGTTAAGTAGTCTATTAAGTAACCACCACCCAGGAGGCTCAGTCCTATCCCAAGATAAACTCCAGAAGTGATTATAGCCATCGGAGTGCCGCGTTTATCGAGAGGGTAACAGTCACCGACAATTGACACACTGGTCGGTGCCACTACTGCTTCTCCAACGGCGACCCCGACACGCGCACCAAATAGCTTGGAGAATGTATTAGCAAAGATTGCCGATACTGTCATAAATGACCAAAGTCCTATGCCAGCACCTAACAGCCGCATTCTTTTTACGTGATCTACAGCATAGCCAATTGGAAAGGCCATTAACGCATAAAATACTGAGAATGCCGCGCCACCAAGCAGGGCAATTTGCGAATCTGATAGACCGAAATCTTGCTTAATTGGCTCAATGAGCATGGCGGGTATTTGTCGATCAACAAATGCTAATATGTTGGCTAATGCCAATATTATTACGGCATTGCGTGCCTGGTTTTTAGGAGGGTAAGATGCTGTGTTCGCAGTTGGATTCAAGACTGTATTCTTTACAACTATTTGAATTATTTGAAGCTATATTAGCTATTTTATGTGGCAAAGGATACAACTGATTACTCAGTCTTAGTAGTGCCGAGAACTTTTTATATCACGCCATAGAAATTGATTCTAGAGGTTATTAATAAACTACCTGCAAACAAGGAGATTCTGGGCAGACGCGAGCTCCAGAGCCCGTGAGTGCTATCGTAAATCGGGACGAAGGTCAGAACTCATCAAAGGGGTCGATAAATGAGGCAGTGCAGTGCTCATAGAAAGGTTGCAACAATAGCTTTTCTGTCGGGAATTACTATTTATATGCTGGACTTTATTCTGTAATTATAAGGCTTTTCACTTTTTTCACTTTTTCCACTTCTTCCACTTTTGCATACTTTGCACAAAAATAAAAAGAACTTTTCTTATAGTTTTCAATAGCTTACGTCATTACATCGCTACACTGGGGGTGTAGTGGTCGCAGGTTCAAATCCTGCCGTCCCGACCAATTTT
>ERZ1048686.1998-NODE-1998-length-14692-cov-35.097629_pt1 | contig 14692 bp, 8 predicted proteins | sample MGYA00383099_ERZ1048686 | MGnify/ENA primary metagenome ERZ1048686 (study PRJEB29581, sample SAMEA5548369) | metagenome | biome: marine; feature: coastal; material: water | depth 25 m | study: Short-term variability in the microbial, nano- and picoplankton... | reverse complement strand
ACAGAGAGATCGTACCGCTCTTTTGCAATGCGCATGATATTGTCTGCAAACTGGGGATGATCACGTAGAATACGCCCGAACACAGATTTGCTAAGCGTGAACAAATCGCAAGAGGTTTTGGCTTTCACTGTCGCGGTTCGCTCTGTCGACATGAGTAGACCGATCTCACCGAAGAAATTGCCTTCCTTCAACTCGCTTACCACCTCATCTTTGTCATCAAACACTTGTACTTCACCGCGACAGATAAAATACATTTCCTCGGTTGTGTCGCCCTTTTGAATAATCACGTCATCGGCTTCTTTGCTAATCGATTGCATGGCAAGAATAACGGCATTGAGCAGCAATCGGTCAGCGTCTTTGAACATCGGTAACTCTTCAAGCACGTCCGGCGTGACAACTTCAAACCATCTTCGACCATCTTTTTCTAATAATTCGTAGGCAGATTTTGGGCCCCAAGAATTACGTGCGTAGTTCGGAAAATCGTTTGCCGGGGTCTTTGACCAGTAGTCTAATAATGGCTGAGCAATGCGCCAAGCAGCTTCAACTAAATCGCCACGAGAGAATAATGTTGCGTCACCTCTTGAACAGGCATAGATCATCACTTCGTAACCCGTGTATCTCGAAGCGTTGAAAGCGTCGCCATAATCAAATGCCATGTCGACGCTTTGTAATTGAACGGTAGGGCCGGGTGTTTTCGCCTGAAACAATAGTTCGATACCCTGATAGGGCTGGATATGAAAGACCAGTTTATTCGACGTTAACCGCGTTATTTCTGTGCCTTTGAACATGCCTTCGGGTGGTTTTTTGAATTCGATAATGATTTCGGTGCCGCGCTTCCAAAGCGCTTTTCCTGAGCGAAGATAAACGGGCACACCTTGCCAGCGAAGATTATCGATCTGAAATTTCGCCGCCGCGTAGGTCTCAGTTTTAGATTCAGGATTGACATCTTGTTCGCCGCGATAACCGGGTTGATCAATGTTTCCTTCATTGTCAAAAGCGGGGCCGTACTGGCCACGTACGACATTCTCTGCGACGCCCGCTTCATCATAAATACGAACTGAGTCCAAAACCTTCGCCTTCTCGTTACGTATGGCATCAGCGTCGAAGGAGCTTGGAGGCTCCATACAAATATAGGATAGCATTTGGAACATATGATTCTGCATCATGTCTCGAAGCACACCGGAATGATCGTAGTAGCCGCCTCTACCTTTTACATCAACAGATTCACAAACGTTGAACTGGATATTGTCGATATGATGTTTGTTCCAAAGTGGTTCGAACATGCCGTTGGAAAAGCGAAATGCGAGCAGATTCTGAACGGTTTCTTTCCCCAAGTAGTGATCTACTCGATAGATTTGGTCTTCGCGCCAGTACTTTAAAATTTCTGCATTCAAATCTAAGGCAGATTGCAGATCAGTACCAAAAGGCTTTTCAACGATGATACGTTTCCAGCCTTCGCCGTCTTGAAAGCCAGCTTTGTGGAGGTTTTCGCAAAGCGCGCCAAAGAACCGTGGTGCCATGGCGAAGTAGAACAATACGTTGCCGCCAGCCTGATATTTCTCGTCAAGTTTGGCTACCGTTTCTCTGAGCTTGCTAAACCCCTCAGGGTCAATATTGGCGGGCTCGAAATAAAATCGCGAAAGCAGTTCCTCGCATGCAGTTTCGTCGAATTCATTTCTCGTATGAAAGGCGCGCAAACCATTGTCTTCGCTTGCCATGCTTTGTCGAAACGCATCGTTGCTAATCTCACTGCGGCCAGTACCCAGAACTGCAAAGTTTGGCGACAGAAGTGCATCACAGGTTAAGTTATATAATGAAGGTACCAGTAATCGTTTGGTGAGGTCGCCCGAGGCACCGAAGATCACCATGACGCAGGGTTCGCTCAATGGGTTGTTAAGGGTTGAAGTGGAAGTATTAGACAATCGATGCCCCCTGGAAATTGCAAAAGACCGATCATTAGGTAATTTGATTCTAGAGTAAAGCGCACGCGTCGAATTAGATACATTTAGTAAAATTTGCGAGCCGAGTCGGTTTTAGTCGTGCTTAATGTTCGAGTGCCGATTATCTCAATCTGGTGTCGAAGCTATTGGTGTCGGTAGCGGAAAAGTAGCAAGCGGCAGCCGAGCACGTCACCACAAGCGACATTGTTGAACAGTTAGTAGCAAGACACGTTTGGAAGTCAAGATGGTGCCTACAGTGAAATGAAAAAACGCGCGTTCGATTCGTTCAATCTCGTGTTAAGAAAATTACCAAGTTCAGTTAGATGGCGACAGGCGATCGGTTAAATAAATTCGACGAACGATATTTTGGGTATTATCTTTTGCAATCCACCTTCGGCCCCTGCCCTCATATATATAGAGGCACGGGGTAGGTTTTAAGATTTACATCAAGTGCTTTTAGAGATTAGCAGCTGGCAAAGCCCCTACCTATTCCCATATAAAATGTAAGGATTCTATGGGTTCGTGCGATTGGTTGCTGGCTCTGGGCCATGACCACCAAACAACGTGGTAACCGCTCAAGCACAGTTTCTCTGGCTCTTAGAGGATGGTGCGTCAAACAAGCCGTGGGTCTAGTTTGAATACTCTAAAATCGACGACAACAACGTCACTGGCTAGTGTCACACCGTTCGTCCGGAAACTATTAATTCGATAAATATCGATTAAAGTCATGCTATTGTTGGTCGATCACTACAGTACCCACCAAAATTTTAGGAGTAGAAATGTTCGCCGCATTCAAAGAAGGCATGAAAAACAACAGTCATTTCGCTCGACCATCGATCTGGATGGCAGCATTACTAATCGTCGGTTGTTCCGACACAAAGACCGAAACCGTTGAAGTTCCCGTTCCCGGTGCAACTGTAACAACGACAGTTGTCGAGACGGTGACAGTGGAAGTGGAGACGACATCCTTGGATTTTGGCGAGGCGACAGTGGCTGGAAGCGTGCAGTTCACGCTGACGACCCCTCCTACCATCGGTGCGGATGTTGACACAAACACAACAGATGGTGACAACGATACTCCCGAGACGGCTCAAGCTGTCCAAGCTGGAACAAGTGTGTCCGGTTACTCATCTGAGTCGGATTCGCAGGATTGGTATGCGTTCACTGGCGCATCAGGTCAGAGTGTTCTGCTGACAATAAATGGAGACGGAGCAGCGGATGATCTGGATCTCCAGCTGTTTAGAGAGGGAGCAGACGGCCTAGAGTTCGTCGATGGCTCTTTCAGCGTCACTAACGTAGAGAGTGTCTCAGTCAGTGAAGCAGGCGATTACTTCCTGCAAGTTGTAGACTTCCAAGGCGAAGCTGGTTACCTACTATCAATAGAAGATGAAGGATCTCAGTCCGCAGCGCTTAATGAAGGCGCCGTGCGCCTTTCAAGTGTCAGCGACGCCAATTGTGATCAAACAGAGCTATGTTCGCAGATTCGAGCTGGAGAGTGGGTCATGTCGACTTCTTCAGCTTTTAGAGCTAGCACGAAAGACTCGCCACGCGCTGAAATTAGCGCCGCTCAGGAAGAAGCGGTCAACGGAATGGGTATGACCATAACCGGTGGAGCAGGCACCATGCTGATGCAGGTGAGCCTGCCCGACAATACAATTGCTGGCTGGACGAACATCACCCAGAGGTTGGGCATTAGATCTGCGCCTTGGTCCTCCGAAAGTGATTTGCAAATGTCATTTGCCGCTGGCGATAAAGATGCCAATGGCGTGCCTGACCAGCAAGAATTATTTTTGACAGTGCTAGTCGCAAAGTCGATTGCTAAAAATGAATCAATGGTTAAATCGGCAGGCTTGAACTACGTCCGATACAAGAGTGCACTCCCAAACGATGATCCCGACCTCGTCGCTCAGCAATTTGCTTCGCATTACTCGCTCATCAAACTTGAGGAAGCATGGGATAGCGGAATAAACAATGCCACGGGAAGCGAAGACGTGATCGTGGCAGTCTTAGATACAGGCATTGTGCCTGTGACGGGCCCCCAAGCTCATCCAGATTGGGCGGACGTCGACACTGATGCTTCTGATGCGACTGGAAAGTTACGGTTCGGTTACGATTTCGTTTCTATTGCATCCATTGACGGAGATGACACGCCTGGTATCGACCCAGACGCCACAGATATTGGTCCAGCCAATGCAACCGGGTTCCATGGTTCGCACGTGGCAGGGACGGTAGCCGCACCTACAAACAATGGGATTGGTGTAGCGGGTGTTGGAGGAGACGTTTCTATTATGCCCATCAGGGTGCTGGGTAACTGCGGGTGCGGTTCAACCTTTGATATTTTGCAGGGTAACCTTTACGCGGCCGGGCTTCCCAATGAAGCTGGCATAGTGCCAGCTGAAACAGCAGACATTATTAACATGAGCCTCGGTGGCGGAGGTTTCAACCAAGCAGCACAAGACGTCTATACTCAAATAAGAGCTGCGGGTGTGATTATCATTGCGGCTGCAGGAAATGATGCTTCTAGCCAATTGGGATATCCAGCCTCTTATGAGGGTGTGGTGTCCGTTTCTGCGGCAGCCCATGGTTCGGGGGGTAACCCAGAGGATGCAATTCTGGCTTCTTACTCAACCTTCGGTACAGAAGTAGATGTCAGCGCGCCCGGTGGACAATCTTTCGCAGATAATAATAATGATGGTTTCAACGATGGCGTTTTAAGCACGATTGGTTCTGATAGTTGCGATGAGCCAGGCGGATACGCCACATACAATGGTACTTCAATGGCCACACCGCACGTTGCGGGAGTTGCTGCGCTAATGGAGTCAGTCCATTCTGGTCTAACGCCTGATGAATTCGATCAAGCGCTAGCAGAAAGAACCATCGTACTAGATATCGGCGATCCCGGTCGGGACGACCTTTTTGGCGCAGGGCTGATTGACACGCTGGACGCTGTCCGAGCTGCCGAGTGTCTGGCAGGCGTCTCGCCAACGCCAGTTGAAGGAGACGATAATCCCTGTGAGCCAGCTGAGCCGGTTGGTAATCTCGCGGCGCTGCCTAACAGCTTGAATTTTGGATCAGGACTGACGAGTGTTGAAGTCGAATTTAGAAACTCGGGAGACGCTGAAGCGCCTTTGACGATAGATAGTATATCAATCAGTTCCGATATATTTTTGATTGCTGCTGATAGTCAAGTTGACGATAACGGTTTGGGATCTTACATGATCACCGTAGACCGAACAGATCTACCAGAAGGCACAAGCGAATTTACACTTGATGTTACTTCGAATGTATCAACCCTGTCTGTGCCTATATCGATCAGAAATGTGCCTCCTGCGGCTCCTTTAAACGCTGGACCCATGCATATAATTCTGTTGGATGCTTCTAGTCTCGAACAAACAAGTTGCGCTTTGGTTTCGCCTGTCGATGGTGTTTATTCTGCAAACTTTGATTCAGTTCCTTCAGGGGACTATTTTGCTCTCGCAGGTTCAGACACGGACGGCGATGGCTTGATCTGTGGTCCATTCGAAGCATGTGGTGCTTTTCAGAGCTTAGGCGACCTGCAACAGATCACTGATGCGGATGTAAATTTCTCAATAACTTACAGCCTATTTGCACCTTTCCCTTCTGGTCAGTTTGGATCGTGTGATTAAACGAGGGGTAGTGTTAACTAAATAGCGACAGTGTTTGAACGATAACGAGAGAACACGCGCCAATATGGCGGCTTATATCAAGGAGCCAACAACACGCTAAGTTAGCGTGAAACTGTTGGGCGTATTACTGGCAGCTTACCTGGATAAGCACTTGTGAATACGCCCTTTGATATAAGTCCTCCTCTCCGATATTTACCTCGCGTAGTGCATTGTCATTCGGACAAGAACGCTCGAAAAACCTGGAGGTCACGACTGGTTGTCGTATCAATCAGTTGGATGTACACCCGATACTCGACCTAGATCCCCAAACAAAATATTTACGTCCCACGCATAAAATTGACCGCACTGTTTCTGATCACATTGCGGCGTAACTACCACCTAAAAAACATTTGTGAATAAACCGCCAAATTAAGTTTGCGCGAAACAATTTGTTTCAGCGACCAAACCGGCGGCTTTTAAAACAGTAGTTGATGGACTATTAAGACATTGGCCACTCCTATCGAAAAATAACAGCACTCACTTCTTCTCGGTAAAGGTCAACTAAAATAATTCAATACTTGATGAGTTCAACCACGCTTAGATAAAATTTAAGTTTTCGGATTTACTTTTACAGTAAATTCATATTAATTTGACTGACCCAAAATGAGGAAATTATTGCTATGAAACATACCTACAGAAATTTATTTGCTCTCGTTCTGATCTTCAGTTCAATGACGACTTATGGTTTTGATGTAACCGGGGAAAGGATTAACCTATCTGGAAAAATAAGCTCAACCTCATTGACTGATTCAGGTGGGGTGATTGATGTGGTTTCTGATAACGAGAAATACGGAAAAACATGGTTAACCTATAACGTTAAATTAAGTAATCCCAATTCGCCGGACCAAGGATCTTTTCAAGGAAGAGCGATTGCCATAAATAATGATGGCATAAGAGTAAGTGCTTCAAGACAAGGGGTTTGGAGCAGGAAAGGACATGTTTATTCTTTCTATTCACTCGATGATGTGAGTGACGGAAATCAGTTCCTTTGTATTACTACAATGAACTTAAAGGACGATACGGTAGAGATGCGTTTTTACCCTAAGTAAGTTTTTACTTTCTCACAAGGCACATCAAACCAGCTCGAATAGCAGAATCAACATCATGTTTAACCGTAGAGAAAAAGGCTAACTTAACCGTTGGCTTTTCTGCACGAAATATCGCGAGCCACAGCTGACTAAAGTCAGATGGTTAGTCTCTGCTCTAACACTTGTGTGGGCTTGCGGCATTCTCCTTTGATCTCGCTAAGGCTTCACTAATTTGCATTGGTGGAAAGAAAAGCGATCAGTTCACTTTCTATAGTTACTCCCACGCTGGGCACAAGCACTAAGGTGAGCACAGTCAGTAACGATCCAGCAGCGCAAAGAATAAGATAGTTTCGTAATTTCATGGTACGTTTTCTCAGATCTACTTAGCGGTACTTGTGTCTTTTTCGACAAGTAATCTAAGGCGCCTGAAAAACAATGGATCATTGGTTATTCAGACATCAATCATCCTCTAGCGAGAAAAGACTTCACTTAATTCTTGTCGCAAAAACCCGATTAAGATACTTTTGGAATCCAACATAAATGCAGTTTAAACTTCGTGCTTCCCTGTCAGCCCTCAGCGACATAAGGCGACAGGTTAATAGGCATAAGAAAGGGTAAATATGAACAGGATGTCAATCCATCATGGCTAAAGTGGCTGTAATAGGTAGCGGGATTTCCGGTCTGACTTGTGCCTATCTGCTGCGCAATGACCACGACATTACGCTTTTTGAGAAAAACGATTATCTAGGGGGGCACACACACACCCACAAGATAGAAATAGACAATTTACCGACGACAGTTGATACCGGATTTATTGTTTACAACGACCGAACTTATCCAAATTTTATCAAGTTGCTACAGGAGCTAGATTGCGCTGGAGTGCCCACCGAGATGAGTTTTTCGCTCAGGGATGAGGCGGCGGATATGGAGTACAATGGCCACAACCTTGACAGTTTATTCGCGCAACGAACAAACCTATTTCGGCCCTCGTTTTGGCTCATGATTCGAGACATCTTGCGGTTTAACAAAATGGCAAAAACCATCGACCCGGGCGAGAAAAACCTCGACGAATTCATTGCTGAGCATAGGTTCAGCAAGATTTTCGCATCTCGATATCTTTATCCAATGGCCGCCGCAATTTGGTCCACCGGCGACGAAGCGATTGGTCAGTTTCCCATTCGGTCACTAATCGATTTTTTTGTCAATCATGGTCTTGTTGATCTAAAAAATCGGCCCCAGTGGTTTGTTGTGAAGGGAGGGTCGAATCAATATGTCAATGCCATGCTGCCGCACCTCAAAGATATACGGCTCTCTACTGGGGTCAAGCGCATTGTTCGTAGTACCTCTGCAGTGTTGATAGAAACCGATGCAAATACTGAAGCGTTTGATGAGGTTATCTTGGCTTGTCATAGTGATGAAGCACTTCAACTACTGGCAGAGCCCTCTCTTGAGGAGCAACAAATTCTCAGCGCAATACGTTTTTCAAAAAATACGGCTTACCTGCACACCGATAGGTCTCGCCTACCAAACCGGCCGAAGGCATGGGCAAGTTGGAACTACTCAATTCCTCGAAATAAAACAGCAGATCAGGCGCGCCTGACCTACAACATGAATATCCTGCAACACATACCGTCACGGACACAGGTGCTTGTCACGCTTAATGATCCTGATATCAAGCCCGATACGATCATTAAGACGATTGAGTATTCTCACCCATTTTATGATGCTCACATGGTCAAGGCACAAAACCGGCACGGAGAAATTTCTGCACAAAATCGCACCCACTATTGTGGCGCTTATTGGCATTATGGATTTCACGAGGATGGCGTAAAGAGCGCGCTACGCGTGTGTCAGGAATTAGGAGTGAGGTGGTGAAATCCTGCATCTATGAAGGCACTATTTTTCACAAAAGGTTCAAACCGAATGTCCACACATTCCAATACCGGATGGATTACCTGTTTCTCGAACTCTCGGAGATAGAAACCGTCTTCTCTCAATCCTCATTTTGGTCCGCTGAACGCTTCAACCTGATCAGTTTTAAACGTCAGGATTATCTCCCAGGCGCGCTGTCGCTCACAGAGCAGGTGAAGAAAACTATCAAGGATCTCGGTGGTGAGGCATTTAATGGCTCTGCATATCTGCTGACGACGCCAAGAAGATTGGGCCATTGCATGAACCCGATCAGCCTCTTTTATTGCTATCACGCCGAACAAGGTGGGCCAAGAGAACTCAAATATGTCCTTGCAGAGGTGCACAATACACCTTGGGACGAACGCCACGCTTATTTGTTGGAGGGTCCCGAGTTTCTTAATCCGACCCAGAAAAACTTTCATGTTTCACCCTTCATGCCAATGGATACGACCTATGAATGGGCTATCAGTGATCCGAACGACCGAATGAACGTACAAATTAAGGTAAGCCGTCGGTCTGCACCACTTTTCACAGCAAGTATGTCAATGGTCAAGCAGCCCATGAATGCTGACACGCTTTCTCGTAGTACCCGTCGTCAGGTTGGGCAGGCGTTTCTCACAATCAGCGCTATTTATTTTCAAGCCGTTGTTTTGTGGCTGAAAAAAATACCATTCTACGGTCACCCGGATAAAATAAAACGGCAGGAACACAGCGAATGAAAACTCTCACGCTTGATTACCCACCAGAATCAGTTAGACGCAAAGATGGCTGGTTTATCACGCTTATTAAGAAAAAGTTTTACGCCAACTTCAGTAACCTGGAGCACGGCAATATTATCTTTATTGATGGCGATTTTACGCAGCAATGCGGAAATAGCGCTGAACCTGCAGCCACCGTGAACGTGCATGACGACCGGTTTTACACCACCCTCGCTGCTGGCGGTGCGGTGGGTGCTTCAGAGGCATATATGCAAGGCATGTGGACCTGCGATCAACTTACGTTGCTTGTTCAAGTGCTACTTCGCAACACCTCCGTACTGCGTGGGCTAGGTAACGCTGCCTATAAAAAGCCGCTTTATAAGTTACTCCATCTGATGAATCGAGATTCTGTCGATGGGTCTAAGAAAAATATCGCAGCGCACTACGATCTCGGCAACAAACTCTTTGAAAATTTTCTTGATCCAACGATGACTTACTCCTCTGGTTTTTTTGAGAAACCCGACGCGACAATGCAACAAGCGTCAACTGCCAAACTAGATAGGATTTGTCAGAAACTCGGACTGAGCGAATCAGATCACGTTGTTGAAATTGGTACTGGCTGGGGCTCATTTGCGCTGCATGCCGCGAGAAACTACAACTGTAAAATCACCACAACCACGATCAGTGAGGAGCAATATCAGTTAGCCTGTCAAAGGGTTAAAGATGCAGGGATGCAGGACCGAATTGAAATTGTTAAGAAAGATTATCGCCTCCTCACCGGCCAATATGACAAGTTGGTTTCGATTGAAATGATAGAAGCGGTGGGTCTCGCCTACCTCGGCAACTACTTCGAGAAATGTGCTTCTTTGCTGAAGCCAGCGGGGAAAATGCTCATCCAAGCCATCACAATTGCGGACCAACATTACGAATTCTCGAAGCGCAACGTCGATTTCATACAACGTTATATCTTTCCCGGTGGCGCTTTACCCTCTGTGACAGCGTTAACCAATATTGCGACGAATGAAACCGACCTTCGCATGACGGCGCTCGAGGACATCACTGGGCACTATGCAACCACAATGCGCAAATGGCGTGAAAAATTCTATCTTAATGTTGAGCAAATCACGGAACTCGGATACGACAACCGGTTCTTGCGCATGTGGGAATATTATCTGTGTTATTGCGAGGGTGGTTTCGAAGAAAAATCCATCGGTTGCGTTCAGGCAGAATTCACAAAACCGACTTACGCGAAATAGGGTCTTGCATGGGTATTATCGATCTAGTTGAAAAAGGCTACGTGCCAGATGTTCTAACGCGATTCGGCATCCGTCGCATACTGGGCCAACGACTTGAAAAAGAAAGAAGAAATTTCAGCACAGACGGTCGACTGGAGGAATTACTCAAGTCGATGGCGGCAAGTCCACTTGCCCTTAACACGGACGACGCAAACGAGCAGCATTACGAAGTGCCAACTGAGTTTTATGACTTCACGCTCGGCGAGCACAAAAAATACAGCTGCTGCTTATTCGACGCGAATGTAAATAACCTGTCCATTGCCGAGGAGAGCATGCTCTCCGTCAGCTGTGAGCGCGCTGAGATAGAAGATGGCATGCAGATTCTGGAACTCGGTTGCGGTTGGGGATCTTTAACGCTTTGGTTAGGAAAGCACTACCCACAGGCAAAGGTGACAGCGGTCAGTAATTCTACGACGCAAAAAACCTACATTGATCGAAAAGCAGCTGAACAAGGCATCAAGAACATAAATGTCGTCACTTGCGATATGAACGATTTTGCAACAGACGAGACCTTCGACAGGGTGCTCTCCATCGAGATGTTTGAACATATGCGTAATTATGAAACGTTATTTGAGCGCATCTCAACGTGGCTAAGGCCGACCGGCAAACTGTGGTTTCACATTTTTTGCCACAAAAACATGCCCTACTTCTTTCAAGACGACGGCGAGGCTGACTGGATGGCGCGGCACTTTTTTACGGGCGGGTTGATGCCTAGTTGGGATCTACCCACACAGGTAAAGTCTCCTCTTTCGCTTCAAAATCGTTGGGCGGTGAATGGGGAGCACTATGCAAAGACTTCTAGGGCTTGGCTGGATCTTATGGACGAGCACATCGATCGGGTTCGCGAGATTTTCGAAAACAGCGACGATCCAACTGACGCGACTATTTTAATCAACCGCTGGCGCATGTTCTTCATGGCCTGTGAGGAGCTGTTCGCGTACGACCACGGAAGGGAGTGGTACGTCGGACATTACCTCTTTGGACATGAGTCAATCGGCTAGTCAGCCAGGCACCCAATGTGGCGGGCGTTCGGCAAGCGAAACCTATGTTTGGGTCGATTCCTCAGCGGAATAATGCCGGGAAGGATGTTGAATAAGATCCCCTTGGTTGCTATATCCATCCTCAAGTATTGCGAGAAAGCAATGATTACGCAAAAGGTGAGCGCCGATCCGGAGGCGTTTTTTGGGTTTCAGCGCATCTCAGGTCGTGTTTTCTTGACCTTATGGGTAAGGGGCTATGAAGGGGACGTTAGGGGCAAGAATCGCTGACGAGAGCCCCTAGGTAGCGCCTTGGCATGTGGATCGGCGTGCCGATTGGCTTTACCGCCACAATAATCGTGCCGGTTTCCCCCGCACAGAGAGATGTGTCCCTGTTCAGGGAGCATAGCCTCCGTAGTTTTGTCAGGCTCAGAAAGGCAGAGTGAACTTGGCATCAGAGAAAAATATCTGACATCACTTAATAGTTCTTATTGGCGAAAAATTCTGTATAACAAGCTTTCATCACCACCAATTTACCTTTAAATTGAGTATAGTAGGGAGTAGACAGGCGTTTGCCTGCTAGCTGCTTAGAGCAAACAAAAATAAAAAAGGGATATCGCTATGGCACATGAAGGGTTTCATATAGCTGAATTGATGACCGGCATTACATTGCTCATGTTGGTGGCAGCCGTCACCACAATGCTGAGCAAACGTATTGACAAGTTACCGCTAACCATTGGGCTGGTGTTTGTAGGAATCGCTGTATCCTATGCCTCTGAGAATATACTTGGCTTTGGGTCCTTAAAGAACTTTGCGCTAACGCCAGATCTTGTCTTGTTTGTTTTTATCCCGACGCTCATCTTTGAATCTGCCTTCAACCTAAATGCGCGCCAAGTAGGTAGAAATATTCTCCCAATTCTCGCACTGGCTGTCCCCGGTTTATTAGTTTCTACGGCGATAATTGGTTTCATTATGTCGATCTTTACGGAGTTTGATTTATTAGTGTTGCTGCTCCTCGGCGCTATCTTAAGCGCAACGGATCCTGTCGCCGTGATCTCTATCTTCAAGCAGTTGGGTGTGCCAGAACGACTGACTGTGTTGGTTGAAGGGGAAAGCCTATTTAACGATGCGACATCGTTAGTACTTGCCACGTTGCTCATCGGTATCATCACTGCTGGCGCTGGCGAATTTTCAGGCGGGGTCGTGATATCAGGTATTGGCGAGTTCTTTGTCGTCTTTATAGGCGGAGCATTTGTTGGCTGGATATTAGCGCTTGCGGTGGGACATATGTTGGGGGCGATCGAGTCGGACGCTGATATAGAGATTACACTTTCAACAATTCTTGCGTATTTTTCGTTCATTATTGCCGAACATGTTTTCCATGTGAGTGGCATTATGGCGGTCGTGGCCGCCGGCATAATGATGGGCTCGTGGGGTAAAACTAAGATCTCGCCCTCTACGGAAGAATTCATGGAGCATTTCTGGGAATACCTGGCCTACATCGCGAATGTTCTGATTTTCTTAATGGTCGGGATGCAGATCGACCTAGGCGCACTTTGGGCGTCGCTGGACCTTATCGCACTGGTCTTCGGATGCATGTTGCTTTCCAGAGCTGTCGTCGTCTTCGGTGCTGTGCCTTTAATTGGCAAAATGCCTGGGCAGGACGCTATCGGTATGCCCTATAGAATGGTGATGTATTGGGGCGGTCTGAGAGGGGCAATCGCACTTGCTATTGTGCTAGCACTGCCTGAGGGGTTTGCCCATAAAGACACACTAGTAGCGGTTGTTATGGGGGCCGTAGTATTTACGCTGATCTTCCAAGGTCTGTCTATTGAAGCGCTTGTGAAGCGCTTGAAATTAGACCAGTTCAGCCTCGCAGATCAGTTAGCCAAGTTAGAAGGGGACCGCGATGCGCGCACCGAGGGTTTGACCCGTATGCAGGAATTGGCCAATGGCGGTCTTTTCTCAAACCGAATCGCAGACAATATTAAAGAAAAGGGTGAGCGACAAATATCTGGTTTGGAATCAGAGATTGCAAATGTTCACGAAGAAATGGATGCCGGCGAGAAAACCACAAACTTGGCCTTGCGTTGTATTGTGCGTGAAAAATCAAGTTATAGAGAATTTTTTTCACAGGGTTTGATCAACGAATGGGCCTACCGTGAGTTGAATTACACCATGGAAGTACAGATGGATGGCGTGCGCCATGGTGGTGGGTTGCCCACCGCAGAAATAGAAACATCTATCAGCAAACGTTTTAGTTTTATGCTGATGTCCCTAATCAGTTTTGTGCCCGGTATGCATCGCACCTTAGAGGCAATGCGTACCCAATGGATCGTTCGAAATTACGGCGTGGTTTGGGCGCGACATAGGGCGAGTCAAACCGTCTTAACGCAGCTATCAAAAATAGCCGGTACGGAATACGACGTAGATATTGTCGAACGCCTACGCGCTATTTACGAGGGTATCTCAAATGACGCAAAAGCACAGATTGATGAAGTTGGGGAACAGTACCCTGAATTCGTCGAAACGACTCAGGAACAATTGGGGCAGCGGCTCATGCTGATCTCGGAGCACAATTCAGTCCACCATGCAAAAGAACTTGGCATTATTCAGTCAGGTATTGCCAGTGCCATCATCAAGGAGCAGTCAGAACGGCTGCGCACGCTCGCTCAGGACAACATGACAGCTTGTTTTGAAATCGAGATAGATGAATTGCTCGCTAAGGTTCCCTTGTTTAGCGAGATTGATCCGAGCCAGTATGGTGTGATTGCCAACTACCTGCGTGCTGCGACGGTGACAAGGGGAACCGATATTATTCGGCAGGGCCAAGTGGGTGACTCCATGTTTTTAATTGCACGGGGTATTGCCCACGTGACAGTTGAAACTAATGGCGAGAAGAAAGATCTTGCAACGCTCTATGCCGGTGACTTTTTTGGTGAATCGGCATTACTGAATGATACCGCAAGGAATGCGACGGCAACCGCTGCGACGCCATGTTCGATGTACGAACTGAAACGTTCTGATCTCGATAGGATTTGCTCGACTTACCCTGAGATCAGAGACGGCGTCAAGAAAGTTGATGAACAGAGACGAGAAGCGAATAAGGCCCAGAGTGCTGAACCTTCCTGAGGGAGTTTGGCGCGAATGCGTTCTA
>ERZ1048686.1996-NODE-1996-length-14695-cov-6.717213_pt1 | contig 14695 bp, 14 predicted proteins | sample MGYA00383099_ERZ1048686 | MGnify/ENA primary metagenome ERZ1048686 (study PRJEB29581, sample SAMEA5548369) | metagenome | biome: marine; feature: coastal; material: water | depth 25 m | study: Short-term variability in the microbial, nano- and picoplankton... | reverse complement strand
TTCAAGTAGAAGGAATAGGAGAGCGGGTATTGAAGTTCTTTTGTGGAATGAGACAGGTAGATCTTCAAGGGATATAAATTGTTTTAAATCTGAATTTGATATAAGGTGTACTTTTCCTTTTATCGATTAACTTTGTTGAAATCGAATTTATGAAATCACTAGCACTATTATTTTTATTACTAACGATGAGTTGCGCACAAGCTCAACCATTTAGTTTGCCAGACCTCTCTCATCCTTATGATGCCTACGGAGTGATTGATTCAAAAACCATGGAGATACATCACTCTAAACATCATCAAGGGTATGTGAACAAATTGAATAAGGCGGTGAAAGAAGAAGCTTTAGATAAAAAATCACTCGTCGATCTTATGTTATATGCAAGCTACCGTTCTAAAGCTGTTCGTAACAATTCAGGAGGACATTATAATCATACTCTTTTCTGGGAATTATTGAATCCATCAAAAGTCAAGTCAACTGATGAACAAGTGCTTAAAACTATCAAGTCTAAACTTTACACTGAAATTGTAAATGAGTTTGGCAGCTTAGAGGAATTGAAAATGAAATTGAATAAAGCGGCAGCAACGCGATTTGGATCTGGTTGGGCCTGGTTAGTGGTTACACCTCAGAAAAAGCTTGCCGTAACGAGCAGTCCAAATCAAGACAATCCAATTATGGATGTTTCTGAAGTTCGCGGTATACCTATTTTAGGAATTGATGTTTGGGAGCATGCTTATTATCTGAAATATCAGAATAAAAGAGGGGATTATTTGGGCGCTATCTGGTCCATCCTCGATTGGTCTGTGGTTGCAGAAAAATACAATTCAGCAATCAAAGACCCTTTGCTTCTTACGATAGAAAAAGAACATTGGCCATCTTTAATGGAGTTTCACAAGGTCTTGGCTCAAACATTTCATCCCGCAGAAAAAAACAACTTTAAGCCCTTGAGGACAAGAAGTTCAGAATTATTTGCTAAAGCTATTTTATTGAAAGCATCTGAGGTTCCTTCTCCATTAATGAGTCCGGAAATTTTGAGTGCTATGACAAGATTGGAAAAGCAATGTGGGGCTTTGGATAAAAGTGTTCGAAAAAATTCCAACGACAAAAAAATACTCAAAAAAATTATAAAGGCGCATGATACTTTTCATGAAATCCAAGGGTTGTGCCACGACTAATAATACAGTAAGAGAAATTAGATCATTATGCAATTTCAGCTGACCAAAGAATTCATTGAAGTCTTAAACTCTAAAATAGAGGCAAAGGACAATCAGTGGATTATGGAAAATGTTTTTGAATTGCACCATGCTGATATTGCAGATGTATTAGATCAGCTTTCTAATAAAAATGCCAAATATGTTTATTATTTGGGAGAAGAGGAGCTTCAAGCAGATATCCTAATGGATCTCCAGGAAGAAAACAGAGACAGGCTGATCGATTCCTTAAGTACCAAAGAAATAGCGGATCAAATTGAAAATTTAGATTCAGATGATGCCGCTGATATATTGGGTGATTTTTCTGAAGACAAAATCCAAGAGGTTATATCACAAATGGACGATGATGAGGCAGCAGAAGACATCGTCGACCTTTTAAATTACGATGAAGATTCTGCTGGAGGGATGATGCAGAAAGAGTTTTTGGTCGTTCAGCTCAATTGGCCAGTAAATAGGGCCATCATGCAGCTCCGAAAACAAGCAGAAGACGTGGAACGCGTGATCAATATATTTGTAATTGATGAGTCAGAGCATTTGCTTGGAGTTTTGTCATTAAAACGCTTGCTAATTGCCAACTCTTCTACTAAAATTGCTGAATTATATAACTCAAAAAACATTATTTCTGTTAAAACATCTGACCCATCTGACCATGTTTCCAATGTAATGGAGAAATATGATTTGGTCTCTGTGCCAGTTGTGGACTATCAAAATAAACTTGTCGGACGAATCACCATCGACGATGTTGTTGATTATTTAAAAGAGGAAGCAGATAAGGATTTCCAGCTTGCTACTGGTATTTCTGATCCGATGCAGTCTGATGCGAGCATCTGGCAAGTATCAAAAGCGCGATTACCTTGGTTAATTATTGGTTTAGCAGGTGGAATTTTGGGAGCGCAAGTAATCGCTAACTTTGAGATCAGCATTTTTGAGCACCCTGAATTGGCCTTTTTTATACCGCTAATTACCGCTATGGGTGGAAATGTGGGGGTGCAATCTTCAGCAATTGTTGTTCAGTCATTGGCCAGGGGCGACCAAAACCTTGGTGGGATCTTGGGAAAGATTTGGAAAGAGACACTTGTGGGTGTTTTAAATGGAATATTACTCTCGCTTATCATATTATTCATCGGAACTGTTTTTGGAGGCTTTGATTTGGGCTTAGTAGTAAGCATCTCTTTATTTACTGTAATTGTAGTTGCTGCAATTTTTGGAACATTTATTCCCTTGGTGCTTAATAAATACAAGATTGATCCAGCCTTAGCCACAGGCCCTTTTATAACTACCCTAAATGATGTAGTTGGTTTGTTTATCTATTTTTCATTAGGCTTATTTATTTTTGGCTTGATGAGTTAAATCTGGCTTCGAGATTCCGAGAAATTTTTATCTTCGCAGTCCTTATTATTGGAGAGGTGTCAGAGTGGTCTATCGTGCATCCTTGGAAAGGATGTGTACCGAAAGGTACCGGGAGTTCGAATCTCCCTCTCTCCGCAAATTTCTTTTAGTTTCGTTCAAGTTCGCATTATACTTGATTAAAAATTGCGTAAAAGCAAAAAAACATTATTTTTGACACTTATATAAATAAACAAAGAACATCAATTTATCAATTATGAAAAATATGATCAAATCATTCGCTTTCCTATTCGTACTGACTTTAGGGCTTACATTTAACCTTTCCGCTCAAGAAAACGCAAGTGATCTTGCAGGGGCAGAAACTACAGTGGCAACTGGTGATGCAGAAGTTTTAGAAGCGGCAAAGGATGGAAATCTGAAAACAGAAGAGGGCAAAAAGGAAGAGGAGAAAAAAGCAGATCTTTCGTTTTCTCAAAAACTGAAGCAAAAATTTATTCAAGGTGATCCATTGTGGATGACACCAGTACTTTTGTGTTTAATTATTGGTATGGCATTATCGATAGAAAGAGTTGTATATCTGAATCTTTCTACGATTGATACAAAGAAATTCAAACAGAGTATCGAAGACGCTTTGAAAAGTGGAGGAGTAGAGGCTGCGCTTGAAGTGGCTCGAAATACACGAGGTCCAATAGCTTCCATTTATTACCAAGGTCTATCTCGGGCTGATGAGGGAGTAGATGTTGTTGAAAAGTCAATCATTTCATATGGTGGTGTTCAAAATGGCTTATTAGAAAAAGGAATGACTTGGTTACAATTGTTTATTGCATTGTCTCCAATGCTTGGTTTCCTTGGTACGGTAATCGGTATGATTCAGGCCTTCGAGCAGATCGTTGAAGACGGGCAAGTTTCTCCAATTACAGTTGCTGGTGGTATTCAGGTATCGCTTTTGACAACTGTTTTCGGTTTGATCTCAGCGATTATTCTTCAAATATTTTACAATTACATTACGAGTAAAGTTGATGGGATTGTTAATGAAATGGAGGAAGCTTCTATTTCTTTGATCGATATGATGTTGGCGAATAAAGTCACCAAATAATTTAATCTATTCTTTATGAAAGATAATGTGAATCAAATACTAAATGTTTCCAAGTTTATTCTTGGATTCTTGGGGGTTTCACTCTGCGTATGGCTTGTAGCTGCAGAGTACCCAGAGTCAGGTGAAGAATTAGAAATAATCAATGCTTTTGTTAAGGATTCTCCCGCAAGCTTTTCAGCATTGGATTATGTCAATTTCCTTATCGGAGCCGCGCTAATTACGGTAATCGGGTTTTTTCTTTACCAATTGGTAATTAGACCAAAGCAAACAGGCCTTTCCATCCTTGGCCTTCTCGTTAGTGCTACAGTTTTTATGGTACTATACTTTGTTGGTTCTGCAGATACGGTAAGCACGCTTCAATTGGATCCAGAAAAAGTTAATCTAGGACCAAATACGATTGCAGTTACTACAGCTGGGATTTATACCATAGGGATTTGTTTGCTAATCGGAGTTATGGCTATTGTTTTGGGTCCATTAATGGGTCGATACAGAAAATAAGAATTATGGCTAAAAGAGATATTCCTGAAATTAATGCGGGGTCAATGGCAGACATTGCCTTCCTTCTGCTGTTGTTCTTTCTTGTAACAACAACAATGGAAAAAGACACTGCCTATATTCGAGATATCCCCAAGAAAGTTGAAAATCCACCTGAAGATATTGAAATCGAGGAAAGGAATATCCTTAAAATTGAGGCCAATAGTGCAAACGAATTAAAAGTGAGGGATGAATATCCTGATCCGGATGGCATTTCAGATATTATTCAAAAGTTCTACACTTTTAATGAGAAAGAAAATGATTTGAAATCTAACTTTCCGTTGTATTCTACGGCAACATTAGCAATGTGTGACCTGGAGTATATAAAACTGGAAAATCAAAAAGACGCGCTTGACGAAATGGTGGATAAAATCAAGTATGAATACTTAACATCTGCCCAAGAAGAGTGGAGTAAGAAAAGAGAAGCCATTCAAGTGCTGTCAAGGGAAACGGGTTTAACTGAGCTTCGAGAAATAGACAAGCAAGCACACATCAAAATTGTTGTTCAAAAAGACACAAGGTATTCAATCTATACAAAAATCCACAATGAAATAGAGGAAGCTTTAAATGTCTTAAGAAATAAAAAATGTAAGGAGATTTTCAATGAATCTTATACCCACATGAGGTTTAGATACAATCAAAATCCTGATAATAATGTAGAGGATAAGCCCAAACTTGATCTGATCAAGGTCTTATATCCAGGTAAAATTATTGAAGTAGAACCGAAAAACTAAAAAATGTCTAAGTTTAAAAAAGTAGAAGAACGATCGGCACCTGCAATGAATACAGCGTCATTGCCGGATATTGTATTTATGTTACTTTTCTTTTTTATGGTTGCTACTACCACCAAGGAAACAGACCCTACTGTTCAGTATCTTGCACCGGATGGGACGGAAACAGAAGACTTAACGCCTTATAAACAAAGGTCTGAGATTGATTTTATTTATATTGGTAAACCGAGGAATACAAGCAGGGCTGCCGCTTTTGAAAGTGGCTTTGCATTATCTTTAGATAATGTACTAACGAATCCTATCCCTGATGGTTTATATGATGCAAATGTGGTTGGTACATGGAAAACAGATAAGTTTGACTCAAAACCAGCCAGAATGAATGCCCCCATAGAGGCTGTCATTACATGTATAAAGGCCGATGGAGATGCACCTTCAGGTTTACTTTTTTCTGTTAGGAAAGCCCTTCAGGAAGTAGAAGCACTGAAAATAGCATATGCAGTCAAAGACATCAGTGTATTAAAAGCTGATTAATCAGAATTATCAGTTTTATGAAGCTGGTTTCCTCCGATACAATTTCCGAAAATTTAGTTGAATTATTAACTGGTGTGGAGCTCGGTACCAATGGTGCTAAATATGTTCATTTAGACATTAAAGAACGCATCAAAGAAGCAGATCATCCCTTATCGTTTTCTTTAGAGCGAAACAATCGCTTGATAGCGAACATTACCTTTTGTGTAAGAGACACAGGTTATTACTTGAGATATTTTACATTTAGCAGCGCATTTCAGAGTCAGGGGAGTAAAAATAAATCAGCGAAAAGAAAACCCTCTCAACTTGAGAAAGAAATCTCTCGGGTATTCCAGAATTTGATATCCAACAAACCATCATTCCCATTATATGCCTATATCGATTATGATAATGATCGAAGCCGCTTATTTAGTGAAAGGTTTGGGTTTGAGAATTATTCAGATATTGTTTCAAGAACATACAGCCGCATCAATCCAAAAAAAAACCAAAACATTACCCTTATAGACGATTGGGAAGCGATTTCAGAGGAAATAAAAGCCGCCTACGGAGCGGATGAATTCTATCATGAAGCACACATCAAAAAAGGCCCATACCTTGTTCTAAAAAATGATAAAGGCGTTATGATTGCATGTGCAAAATTTTCAAAGGTGCATTGGCGAATTATAAGCTTACCCGGGCGATACGGTTCTTTTCTTGTAAAAATCTTACCGTTCATACCATTCTTGAACCGACTCATTAAACCCAAAGATCATTTTTTTCTTGTTCCCGATGTAGTGCTTACAAAAAACAATTCCTCTGAAGACATAGAGACGCTATTTGATAGTGCACTAGATTTGTTTAAAGTGAACTCATTAATCTGGTTTATAGATCCGAATAAGCCGATTTATAAGGAGCAAAGCAAAAGAATCAAATGGGGGATATTGGATAAAATTCTTGGAGAAAAAAAGGTAGCCGTCGTTACGCTAAACCATAAAAGCCACTATTCAGAAAAAAAACCTGTTTTTGTAAGTGCTTTTGATCTTATTTAGTCAAAGGTTATTCCGATAATCTTTTCAGTGGGTAGATGAACTCCGAATAATATGCTTTTACCACATCTTCTTTGCCAAGACTCTCAAAAATGACTTTTTTACATTTTGGAAGACTTTCAGAAATTCGACTTACAAAACCTCTCAGCCCTTTCTTAAAGATGGTGTTAATATCTATAACCATGAAAAACTTAAGCTCCCCAATATTAAACCCATTCTGATAATACAATTCGCATAATCTTTTCGGAGTACCAATAATGAGTTCTGTCCCAAAATATAAATCATTTCGTTGTCTTATTCGAAGACCTTTTTCGATAATTAGATCAGAGGTAAGGTCATGTTTCTTAAACGATGCCTCAATATAATCTCCAAAATCTCTTGCTAGTTGATCCTCCGAAAACAGAATAATACCTCTGGGAGAGCCCTCACGTGGTTCAGGAATTTCATCAATGATAAGCTGCTGAAGCAATTCAAAATATTGAGAAAAATCAGCTTTCAAGACCAGTGATTTCCCTGATTTAAACGATTTTCTTGCTTCTACTTCTAATTCTTCTTTCAATTTATTTTAGCTTTTCATTTTCAATATGCCTCGAGTGGTCTCGAGTTGTTTTCTTCTTCATATTCTTTTTGAATGCATCTTCGAGATCTACCCCAGTTTGATTGGCCATACAAATGAGTACAAACAGCACATCCGCCATTTCATCACCTAAGTCAAGGCTTTTATCTGAATCTTTTTCACTTTGTTCTCCATAGCGTCTAGACATAATTCTTGCCAGCTCCCCAACCTCTTCCATAAGAATAGCTGTATTGGTCATTTCATTAAAATAACGCACGCCGTATTTTTTAATCCATTCATCCACGACCTGCTGGGTCTTCGAGAGTTCCATATTTATTATTTCAATGTTTTACGAAGTTAGAAATAATGTGTTGACCTTTTTCATTCTTCCCTTTCGGTTTTTTTTATGACATTTGTTTTAATTGCATTGATACATGAAAAAAATAGCCAATTATATAAACGGTTCTATGGTTGAACCAAGCTCAGGGAAATATTTTGAAAACATTGACCCCTCAACCGGAAAAGCTTATTCTTTCATTCCGGACTCAGATGCCGACGACATTGATATAGCGGTTCAGGCAGCACAAAAGGCATTTCCAGAATGGTCTGGACTGTCTCTAGAAAAAAGGAGTAAATATATTATTCGTTTATCAGAAGGCATTGAAAAACGAATGGATGAGTTCGTGAAAGCAGAGTCTTTAGACAATGGAAAACCGGTTTCCTTGGCGGCCCAAGTCGACATTCCAAGAGCAGTTTCAAATTTTCATTTTTTTGCTACTGCCATTTTACATTTTGCCTCTGAATCTCATTCAATGGAGGGTGTGGGGATTAATTATACCACAAGAAAACCCATTGGAGTAGTGGGTTGTATTTCCCCATGGAACCTCCCATTGTATTTGTTTTCATGGAAAATTGCTCCGGCACTTGCCTCAGGAAATTGTGTTATTGCGAAGCCATCAGAGGTAACACCTTACAGTGCATATTTACTTTCGGAGGTTGCCCAAGAAATAGGCTTACCCCCAGGGGTTTTGAATATTGTTCACGGAACAGGTGGATCTGCTGGAGATGCGATAGTGAAGCATCCCTTGATAAAAGCCATATCATTTACTGGAGGAACGCAGACGGGAGCTTATATTTCTCGAACAGCAGGACCGATGTTTAAAAAGCTATCCTTGGAGCTTGGAGGTAAAAACCCCAACATCATATTCGCAGATTGTGACTTTGAAGAAATGCTTTCGACTACGGTAAGATCTTCATTTGCCAATCAAGGACAAATTTGTCTTTGCGGTTCCAGAATTTTTATTGAAAGGCCGATATACGAAAAATTTAAAAAAGCATTTGTGGAGAAGGTCTCTAGAATGAAAAACCTAGCACCATCTGACCCCAATTCTAAGCAAGGTGCAGTTGTTTCTAAAGGACATATGGAGAAAGTCCTATCCTATGTTGAGCTAGCCAAAGAAGAGGGGGGAACCATATTGACAGGAGGGAAAAGAGTGATTTTGCCTGAACCCAACAACGAGGGTTTTTTTATTGAGCCAACTGTAATTGAGGGCTTGAAATATGATTGTAGAACAAATCAAGAAGAGATATTTGGCCCAGTGGTAACCATCATGCCTTTTGACAGTGAGGAGGAGGTTTTAATGATGGCAAATTCAACCCAATACGGTTTGTCCTCTACAGTATGGACAAGTAACCTAAAAAGGGCTCATCGAATTGCAGACCAGGTCCATGCGGGAATTGTTTGGGTAAACTCTTGGCTGGTGAGAGACCTCAGGACGCCATTTGGAGGAGTAAAAGCTTCTGGTGTAGGAAGAGAGGGAGGATGGGAAGCCCTCAAGTTTTTCACTGAACCCAAAAATATCTTTATCAAGCAATAATGAGAACGACCGTCTTTTTTATCTTTTTGTATTCAATGGTATTTGGGCAGGTACAACCTGTTCTATGGCAAGTTGAAAGTGATACCATTAAGCAATGGGATTATTTTTTTGGTGATGAATTCAATGGAAGTGAAATCAACAACGACCTATGGCATCAAAATTATCCTTGGGGAGGTCTTTCGCTTGATGCAGGCATATATGCCGCAAAAGAGATGGTAGAGCCGTCAAATGGATTTGTAAAACTCAAGATCGATACGACAAGTGAATGGCGAAAATTCCCCAAATGGATGCTTGATGAAAAGGCCATTGAGAAATACGATGTTGAGGTCAGAAACGGCAACGAGGTTCAGTTGAAGCATTTAATTTCTGCTCTTTGGAGTAAGAAACAATTCAAATATGGATATTTCGAGTGTCGTGCTTTGGCACCTTCGGGAAAGGGGTTGTGGCCAGGATTTTGGTTGTACGGGGGTAACCCGAATGATGAAATAGATTTCATGGAAATGAAAGGAGAAAAAACAAAGCATCTTCACGTTGATATTCACTGCCCTGACGATTGTGATAAGGTGAAAAACTGGATTGGAATCAAGAAGAATTGGGGAGGATGGATCAAGGCCTCAGAGGAAATTACTGATAAATATGTGGTGTATTCTGGATTATGGACTCCAGGGAAACTCATTATTTATATGAATGGTCAAGCCATTGCGGAATACAATGGTGATTTTGGTACAAGCATGAACCTAATTGCAAATATATCGGTAGCTCAAGATAAAGGGCCATTCTCTCCAGGTCCAGACAAACACACTGTTTTTCCGAATGAATTTATTATTGATTATATGAGGGTATGGAAGCCAGAAAATGATCAGGTTCTCAGGACAGAGGAAAAAGAAATTGTTCGCCCAGAGCATATCGAAAATGCCATTATCGATAAACATTCTCAGGTGTTCTCGAATGCAAAGCTTAAAAGACCAGTGGGATTTATATTCAACAAAAAGAAATTTAAAAAGCACCTGGGTTATATTTCACTTTTACAGCAATCGAGGGGAAAATTATTGATTGAAAAAAACGGCACTTTCAAATCACCGGTAACCGTAATTTTATGCAATCCGAATAACGAAAAACTAAAGGAAATTGAATTGTCTGAAACCCAAAACCTCTTTGATGTATCGGAATTAAAAAAGGGCAAGTATCTCATTAAGCTTTTAAGTGAAGGTTTGTCTTCAAGTGTGGTAATTGAGCTTTAAGCCTTTTTTGGCTTACCAAATCTAACTCCTGCACTTATTCTAATACTGTAAAAGTATTGTCTGTATTTGAGCTCATTGAAACCAACTGATTTATTGTCAAATTCAGTGTCAAGAAACACAAAATATTTATCATCTGTGTAGCCACCAATAAAGCGAACATCATACCTTGGTGCAAGACCAAGAAAGCCTCTCGGCGTGTTATTCTGGGTATAAAATTTAGATTGTATTACCGCCCCAAATCCCAGCCAACCAGAAATTTGCCAGTTATTATATCGAGTCACGTAGGCGTATCCTGGGATGACTCCAAAATCAATGGCTGAATAAATCGATGCTTCTGTTTTGGAAGACGTATTATCGATTAAAAATGGAGGAATTAACCCTTTACCATCATTATCGACCCCAAAGCCATTCAAAGTACTTTTCAAATACCAGGTTTGGACAGATTCTTTGTAATGGGCTTGTTTCCCGCGAAGAGCAGACATTTTAAAAGCCTTGTTGTGAAAGTACCATGCATTAAAACTTAAATTTGTTACGCCGAGTGATTCCGTAATGCGATGATTTGTAATTGAACTATTGAAGGAAGAATCAATATCCCCATAATTTTGTAAGGCATATCCGCGAACGGTCTTAAAATCAACATCAAAAAAGAGCTTTTTTAATGAAAAATTGAATCCGAGCTGGAATTGCTGTGATTCGCCCCAACGATCAACGGGTTTAACAAATCCAAATACAGGAAAAGCAATTCTCAAGTGAAACCATTTATAGGCGAATCCAATACCCATTGAGGTTTTGAAATTATTCTTGAATTTAAGTACGTTTGTCTCTTCAGTATAAGGATACTTAATTCTGAAGGGAGAAGCGTTGAAGCCCAGGTCGGTATAAAATACTTTTTTGTCTTTAAAATTTTCAATAGGTGATGGGCCATCCTGTGCGGATAGATTTGTAGCCGATATAAGAAAAAGACTACCTAATGCTACTTTCCAATCCCAAAATAAACGCATATACCTTTGCTCTTTCTTTTCTTTCTGAAGTTCTTCCTGATCCACCGCCATGTCCCGCATTCATATTACAGTCAAACAGAAATGGATTTTCATCGGTTTTACATTCCCTCATTTTCGCCACATATTTCAAGGGTTCCCAATATTGTACCTGAGAATCATGATAGGCTGTTGTGATATACATCGCCGGATACTCCATTTTTTTAATATTGTCATATGGAGAGTATTTAAGCAAGTAATAATAATATTCTTCTTCTGCAGGATTTCCCCACTCCTCAAATTCAGAAGTGGTTAATGGAATACTCTCATCGAGCATGGTGGTGAGTACATCAACAAATGGGACCTGAGACACAACACCCTTCCAAAGATATGGAGCCATATTAGAAACGGCACCCATTAAAAGACCACCCGCACTTCCTCCGTTGGCATACATTTTACTTGGGTCACAGAACCCCATGTGCCCCATGTATTCAGCGGCATTAATAAAGTCAGTAAATGTGTTGATTTTCTTTAAGAATTTCCCGTTTTGATACCATTCTTCGCCCATGTATTTTCCACCTCGGATGTGTGCAGTAGCGAAGACAAACCCTCTGTCTAAAAGACTCAAACGGGTAGCGCTGAAATAATCAGGAATGGTGTATCCATATGATCCATAGCCGTACAAAAGGCAAGGGGCCTCGCTCAGTTTTGTTCCTTTTTTATACACAATAGAAATTGGGATCTGGGTGCCGTCATTGGCTGTTGCCCAGATTCTTTGAGATTCGTAATTCTCACTTGAAAAAGAAGGGTCCAGAACTTTTTTCTGATGCCAAAGGGTCTGCTCACCTGACATCATATCGTATTTGAATATACTAGAAGGAGTGGTCAGCGAGTTGTATGAATAGAATAGTGTATTTGTATGGTAATCATCATTAACGCCTAAACCAAGATAATAGGTCTCCTCGTTAAATTCGATATACGTTTCTTTTCTTGATTCAAAAGGGTAGAGCTTCATCTTTTTAAGACCATTATTTCTTTCAGTAATGACAAGAAACTCTTTAAAAATTTCGACCCCCTCGATGAGGATGTTTTCATTGGTCTTCTGAAACACCTCGCATTGAAAAATGCTTTTTGGAAAGCTTCTTGTAAAAAGAATTTTATTGTTTGCCGCATCCATATTACTTAGGATGTAAAATCCGTTTTCGTGATGATCTACTTCATAGATGTGGTCAAATTTCCTAGGAAGAAAGACATTGATTTTAGCTCTTGAATCCTGAGCGTCTAGCCACAGAATTTCTGAAGTCATTGAGCTATAGCTGGCAATAAAAATGTATTTCTCTGTTTTACTCTTGTAAAAAGACACACTAAATTTTTCATCATCTTCTTGATAAATGAGCTCATCTTCACTCGGTTTTTCCCCAATAATGTGACGATAAACTTGAAATGCTCGAAGCGTTTGCTCGTCTTTTTTAATATAATAAATTGCTTTGTTGTCATTGGACCATATGATATCGCCATTTGAATCTTCAATCCGGTCCTTTAAATATTTTCCATTTTTATTTTTACGAATGGAGATGGTGTTTTTTCTCCTTCCCACATAGTCTTCAGCCACAGCTAATAATTTATTATCAGGCGAGGGCTCCCAATCGGCAAGGTCGTAATATTCATTCCCTTCGGCTCTTTCATTTTGATCAAAGAAGAGGGTTTCTTTTTCTCCATCTTTCAGAAATATTTTTTGATATTCCAGGCCTTTTTCACTTTTGACTTGATATAATTTTGTGTTGAAATAAAACGGTGCTCCTTGCTCATTTGGATCTATTCTTTGATCGAATTCTTCCATCAATTCATCTACCAAAGGGCTTAAGGGCTTGAAGTAGTTTTCACAATATTCGTTTTCCTGCTTGATATATTCTAGGACATCTGCAGAATCTCTCTGATTCATCCAATAATAATTATCAATTCTTTTGTGCTTTTGAGCAATCAGCTCCTTGGGTATTTTGGTGGCAATTGGTTTTTGAGCCATAATGAGAGGGCTTATAGAGATGGTTAGAAAAAATAAGAAAAGTGATTTCATATCAGATGGTTTAAACAAAAATACACAATTACTTTTCCTTTTGTTGTAACTTTGATCTTGTGAAAAGAATCTATAAGTTTTTATTGAACAAACTACCACGTCCACTACTTATCAGACTGAGCTATATTTTTAAGTTTTTTGCACCTGTATTGTATCGTGGAAATAAAGTTGAATGTCCGGTTTGTGAAAAATCTTTTTCAAAGTTTTTATCCTACGGATCCAATGTTGCACACCGCGAAAATGTGCTTTGCCCTTATGATCTAACGCTTGAGCGTCACCGTTTAATGTGGCTTTATTTGACAAGGAAAACAGATTTTTTCTCGGCGGAATCTCTTAAGGTATTACACATTGCTCCTGAGCAGTGTTTTTTACCTCATTTTAAAAAACAAAACAACTTGGATTACACTACTGCCGATTTGGTTTCTCCAATTGCAGACATTCATTTTGATTTGCATGATATACCTCTAGAAGACAATCAGTATGATGTGGTTTTTTGCAATCATGTAATGGAGCATGTAGATGACCCTATTCGTTGCATGTCCGAGCTTAATCGCGTTATGAAACCGGGTGGTTGGGCCATTATGCAGGTTCCACAAGACATGAATAGATCCGAAACTTATGAAGACAAATCGATCACAAGCCCTGAAGAAAGAGAAAAACATTTCTGGCAGAAAGACCATGTACGCTTGTTCGGAAAAGATTACCCTTCTTACCTTGAAAAAGCAGGTTTCAAGGTCGATGAATTTGATTTAAATACTGAATTTGATACAACTGAGGTTGTAAAGTTTCGTCTTATGCAAAAAGAGATTTTGTATATTGCACGTAAACCATGACTAAATTTATTTTCACCTTAAGCATTTTGGGATCCCTTTTCAATTCGTGGGCTCAAAAAAACGTTTTCTTAAATATCAACCCTGTGTTTAATTCCTCGACCTTACAAATGGGTGCGACGTTGACACATGTGAGTGGCGAGACCTACATATTGGATCATTTTGATTATTATGTGTCAGATATTATCATAACTCACGATGGCGGTCAGCTTATGAATGCTGTAGATGACATTTATCTTGTTGAGCCCGAAAGCCACACATTATATCTTGGCTCACTGTCTCTTGAAAATATTGAACAAGTAGAATTTACGATAGGAGTTCCTATTCGATTCAACACCCAGCAAGGATCGGAGTCTGCTGATATTTCAACCTATCCAGAAATACACCCATTGAGCTTTCAATTGCCTTCCATGTATTGGGGTTGGCAGTTTGGATACATGCCTATGATTATTGGGGGAGGAGAAGGAACGTCTTATTTTGAGGTACACTCTGTAGGTCCACACCTACAACGTCAAGCAAGCCTATCTGTCATTCAATCAGATGTTTCAGAAACACAAATCAATTTGGAGCTACAGTGTCACGTGGATCGCTGGGTAAATGGTCTAGAACTAGAAACGGTAGGTATTTTGCATGGAGCAACAAGCTTGAATGAGCTGATTATGGACAATGTA
>ERZ1048686.1990-NODE-1990-length-14719-cov-5.229815_pt1 | contig 14719 bp, 16 predicted proteins | sample MGYA00383099_ERZ1048686 | MGnify/ENA primary metagenome ERZ1048686 (study PRJEB29581, sample SAMEA5548369) | metagenome | biome: marine; feature: coastal; material: water | depth 25 m | study: Short-term variability in the microbial, nano- and picoplankton... | reverse complement strand
GGACGTTAAATGAATAGATATACTATTTTTTTTAGCCTAGTTCTCTTGAGTTGTACCTCTATACAGCCGCCATCAGGAGGGGATAAAGATGTAGAATCGCCAATAGTGGCCTTAGATAGCGCTGTGATTAGAGCGAGCTCAAAGCCATCCAACATCCTTTTTGTGTTTAATGAAAATGTCGTAATCAAACCAGAGTTAATAGAAATAAACCCACTTATATTTCCAAAGCCCGTCATTAAGACCAAAAACAAAAGCTTAACCATCCATTTAAGAGCAGATTCTTTAGCTAAAAACACGACTTATAATATTCGTTTTAATAAGGCTATTTCAGATTTAAATGAAGGAAACGTTGGAGACTACCCTGTTTTTCTGTTTTCAACAGGTTCAACTGTAGATTCTTCTAAGCGTAACTTATTTATTCAGAACTTCAAAAAGAAAGAAACCCTTTTATTGAGCTTTAACTCAAAAAGCAACACATATCGGTATGCTATAAGCCAAGATTCCACCAGTATTTCTGGAATTCCCGATTCTGTTGAATTAATACTGTCTGTTTTTCAAGATAAAAACAACAACTCTTTATTTGATCCACAAGAAAAAGGAAATATTATCCGTAGCGCTTATGATAGTGTCAAGGTTTTCTTAATTCCTCCCAATGATAAAGTGCTAAAAGTAACTAAAAATGGCCCGATAGTTTATTTATGCGGATTATCTAAAAACAACCTTTATAATAAGAGTTATACCGCATATAAAGACACCGTCATGTTATCTAACATTGCCGACACAGCTCTTTTTACTAACCGATTTAATAAGATAAGCGCTAAAATGGATTCCTCAGAATTCTATTCTATTGTTTCACAAGGAACACGAAGCACAGCAGATACTAATAAAGTAATACTAAGTACAAACTTTCCTATACGTAGCATTAATCCGGATTCTTTTATTATTGTCATTAATCAAGACACTTTATATCAGCCAAAGGTCAGCATAAAAAATACGAATAGTGTCGAGATTATTACAGATTCAATTGTTACGGAGGCCCAAATATTATTAGGTAAGAAAGCCCTTAGTTATTCAAAAGACAATTACAACAAATCACAAATAATTCAAATATCTTACGTAAAACCCATGGTTTTGGAAATCGAAAACACTCAAACAGATAAAATGAGCGTTTTCTTATATAACTCTAAAGATAAATTAGTTGATTATTTAATTCTATCAAAAGATCAAGTTGAAATTTTACAATTACCAAATGATATTTATAAGTTAGTATATTTTATAGATTCTAATCAAGACCATTTATTAAATCATCCTTTGGAAAATAATACATCTGAAACTGTTTTTTTTAGAAAGGGAATTACTCTACTAAAAAGGTTTTCTAACCGTATTAAGTTATAAATATAACGGGTGTTTTTAATGTGAAATAAGTTAAAAAACGAGTTCATAATATATACGTAAAGATGAATAAGTCAACGGTTTTAAAAACAGTGTTAATTACCTATCACTTATACTTCTATTATCCCAATCTTGTTCTATAATTAAGATTATAAATAAAGGATATCAACGTAGATATTTTTTGTGTATTATTATTAAGTAATTATTAATTTTCAATAAGTTAAGAAAAAATGTCTAAAGGATAAGTATGTGAATTATATAAATTCAAGTTAAAAAACACCGACTTATCACCATATCCACAGAGCTATATTATATAATACTCTTTATATAAAAGATATAATATATATATACTAGTCTGTGGGAAAAGGGAATCATATTCAAAAAAAATAAGTCCCTACATTTGCAACAAACAATGAAATCAGCCATTGAAGAATTAGAGAATGTTTTAAACTCAGTAAAAATTGAGTCTGCCGAGGATTTGGAAAATTTTAAGTTGACCTACCTTTCCAAAAAAGGCAAGTTATCTGCTCTCATTCAACAATTTAGAACAGTTGCTCCAGAGGATAAAAAGACCTTTGGAAAACCAATTAATATTCTCAAAAATAAATTCGAAGTTTTTTTAACGGAAACACAAAAAATATTTAGTGAAAGCGAAAAAGATAGCAACTTATTTGAAAAAGATATTCCGCTGGATGCAAAGCAATATGGCTCTTTACACCCAATAAAAATCATTGAAAATAGAATATATGACATTTTTTACTCAATGGGTTTTGATTTGAGAGAAGGTCCAGAAATAGAAGACGATTGGCACAATTTTACAGCTCTTAATTTCGAAGAAGAACACCCAGCTAGAGATATGCAAGATACATTTTTCATTGGTGAAAAAGTATTACGCACTCATACTAGTAGTGTTCAAATAAGAGAAATGGAAAAAAGAACTCCTCCTTTTAGAATAGTAATACCTGGAAGGGTATATAGAAATGAGGCTATAAGTAGTAGAAGTAATTGTTTTTTTCATCAAATAGAGGGTTTATATATTGATAAAGGTGTAAACTTTGCAGATTTAAAACAAACTTTATATTCCTTTGTTCAACAACTATTTGGGCCAAATACTAAGATACGGTTCAGAAGCAGTTATTTTCCATTTACAGAGCCGAGTGCGGAAATGGATATCTGGGCAGGATTAGATACAGAAGATGCAAGACGTTTAACTAAAGGTACTGGTTGGTTGGAAGTGATGGGATGCGGTATGGTTCATCCAAATGTTTTAACAAACTGTAATATTGATCCAGAAGTTTATTCTGGTTTCGCCTTTGGTATGGGTATAGACCGAATGACAATGTTAAAATATAACATTGGAGATATACGAGATTTATTTAACAACGATACTCGTTTTTTAAAACAGTTTGAGGGAGAAATATAAAAAAGAGATGCTTTATTTTGCTAGTGATTTTCATTTAGGTTTACACAATCAAGATGTGAACGCACAAGAGCAAAAAATTCTTAATTTTCTTGAACACGCCAGAAAAAATAATGCAGAAAAAATATTTCTGGTAGGAGATGTTTTTGACTTTTGGTTCGAATACAAACGCGTTGTTCCAAAAGGGTATTTTAGATTGTTTTCAAAGCTTTATGATTTACACTGTGATGGAATAAAAGTTTACATGTTTAAGGGTAATCATGATATGTGGATGCTGGATTACTTTGAAAAAGAATGTGGAGTTGAAATAATATCAGACGAACTGATATTTGAGCACAACAATAAAAAATTCTTTGTTCATCATGGCGATGGTTTAGGTCCCGGCGACAGAAGTTATAAAGTTCTCAAAAAAGTTTTTCGAAGCCGCTTAAATAGATGGCTTTTTTCACGATTACATCCAAATTTTGCATTGGGAATGGGTGCTTTTTTAAGCAAAAGAAGCAGGTTGGCTAAAAAAGATTTTGAGAAAGAAAATCAATATTTGGGTGATGATAAAGAGTTCTTAACGCAGTTTTGCAAAGCAAAACTAGCGGAAGGGGTAGAAATTGATTATTTTATTTTTGGTCATAGGCATTTACCCATTGATTTAAACATAGGTCAATCTAAATATATAAACCTTGGGGAGTGGATTCATTGCAATTCATATGCTGTTTTTGATGGGTGTGAACTAAAGCTGCTTTATTGGAATGATTAAACCACTATTAATTCTAGGACTTCTTTTAAAAACATGCACTGTTGATTTGCAAGATTTACCTGCTATTCACCGCAGCGATATTGATAACTTTAACAACACCTACCATTTTAATACAAATCAAGAACTAGAAAAACAAACCATAGGGAACACAAACACGCAAAGGTTCGGTTTGTCTAATTATGGCAATGACCCTATTATAGATGCTTCATTCCCATTAGAAATAGCGCTTTTCTTTTACAAGAACGGAACGCTTGTTTTACTGGATAATCAAATGAATATTCTCATGGAACACAATTTATATGAGATTAATCCAATGAGCGTTTCCCATTTTGGTCGCAGTATTGAAGGGATGTATTGGATTTTTAATCAAAACACCAAAACATTACAGAAAATTTCTCCTGATGGAAAACTCATAACACAAAGTAATGTTTTACCCAACATTGAGAGTCGCGGAATACAGAGGATTTATGATTTAGGGAGAGAAGTTTATATTCAAAATGGAATAGAACTAATTGGGTTCACTCCAAACTTGAAATACATCGGTACAGAGAAGGATGCCTATATGATTAGAAGTTATAAATTTCCAGCAAAAATTGTGAACGGCACACTATCCTTTTCTTTTGCAAAAAAAACATACAGTAGATCTTTTGGCATTGACTCAATTCCTATTGGAATATCCCAAAACAATTATGTTTTGCAAACCCAAAACGGATTAATTTTGCAAAAAATAAAATAAAATGTTAGAGAAACTAGAAGCTATATATGCCAGGTTTAAGGAAATTGAACTTTTGCTCTCAAGCCCAGAGGTTGTTTCTGACATGAAACATTTTACTAAATTAAACAGGGAGTATGGAAGCTTAAAAGAGTTGGTAAATAGCTATTTTACGTATAAAAAAATAATAGAGGGTGTTTTAGAAGCAAAAGAAATACTTAAAACAGAAACAGATAAAGAAATGAAAGACATGGCCAAAGAGGAATTGGACATGTTGGAACCACAGCTTCCTGAATTAGAGGAGACCATACGGGTACAATTGCTACCCAAAGACCCTGAGGATGATAAAAATGCGGTTATTGAACTAAGAGCAGGTGCGGGTGGAGATGAATCCTCCATATTTGCTGGAGATTTGGCCAGAATGTATTTAAGGTATTGTGAAACAAGTGGCTTTAAAGCCCAAATTGTTGAAGCAGTTGAAGGGACCTCAGGAGGCTATTCAAAGGCCACTGTTGAAGTTACAGGCCCTGGGGCCTATGGAACCCTTAAATATGAAAGTGGAGTCCATAGGGTGCAGCGCGTGCCCGAAACCGAAAGTCAAGGAAGAGTTCATACAAGTGCGGCAAGTGTTGTTGTAATGCCTGAGGCTGAAGAGTTAGACTTTGAGTTAAAAGACTCTGATGTTAAAATGGAGACATCAAGAAGTGGAGGGGCTGGAGGTCAGAACGTGAATAAGGTAGAAACAAAGGTTCAACTTACCCATATTCCAACAGGAGAAGTAGTCGTTTGTTCCCAAGATAGAACACAACTAGGCAATCGGATTAAGGCCATGGAGATGCTAAGAACTCGGCTTTATGAAGCAGAGGTAAATAAGCGACAAGCAGAGGTGGCAAGCAAAAGAAAGACACTGGTTAGTACAGGAGATAGAAGTGCTAAAATCCGAACATATAATTATCCCCAAGGGCGTGTAACTGATCACAGAATAGGTTTAACACTATATAACCTTAACGCAATTATAAATGGTGATGTTGGTGAAATAATAAATGCGCTTCAGGTGGCAGAAAATGCAGAAAAAATGAAAGCGAGCGAATAAGTTTAAATACCAGCTGCTTTTTGTTCCATGCCCAAATCTCTCCGTTGGTTTGGACTTTTAGTTCTAACCGTACTTTTCTTTGATATTTTGGCAGTGTTACTCATGAGTTACTTTACTAATTACAAAAGGTGTTCCATTATGTGAATACATATAGAAAACCTTACAATACTTAGTCTCCCCATCCATGTGTTTTGTTGCACGAACAACCATAAACATACACTTAATTACACAAAACTTACAATGTGAAACCCCAAAGGATTTAAAGATTAATTAACCATCCAAACAGAAAGTGTGGGCGTGAGTGAGGTTTACCTAGTAGATTATTAGGCTAGAGCAAGGTTCGCTTCTCTAATAATAGAATGGATGATTTCTAAACCCTCTTGGTTCAATAGAAAGTCTTCCGCAGCTCTTTCAGGGTGTGGCATCATGCCAAAAACATTAAACCCTTCATTGCAAACACCAGCTATATTATTTAGACTACCATTTGGGTTTGATTTATTGTTGATCTCACCAGTCTCTGTTGAATATTTAAATATCACCTGCTGATTTGCTTCTATTTTCTCCAATTCTGCAGCGCTACAATAAAAACGACCCTCGCCGTGCGCAATGGGAATTTGTATAACATTTGCCACATTCTTGCTTGCTGCAGCCTTTTTACTGATGGGTTTTAAATGAACATTTTTACAAATAAACTTCATGCTGGTATTATGCATAAGCGCTCCTGGAAGAAGTCCTGACTCACAAAGAATCTGAAACCCGTTGCATATGCCCATAACAAAACCGCCATTTTCAGCATGTGTTCTTATGCTTTCCATAATAGGGCTTAATTTGGCAATAGAACCACTTCTTAAATAATCGCCATAGCTGAACCCGCCAGGTAAAAAAATATGCGTGCATTCGTGCAAATCTTTGTCTTTATGCCAGAGCTCCACCACATCACCAGACCCCGTATTTTTTAATACTCTAATTAAATCATGATCACAATTGCTTCCCGGAAAGATTACCACACCCCATTTCATACGCTGCAAAAATAAGGCTTTAATTTAGAATAACGATAGCTTTAAAATGTCATATCTGGGCAGCTTCCTTTTCTTCTTCGACCGCGGTGTTTTTTGCCATTACCAAACCCAGCCCCGTAATCTTTAACACCAATTTGTAAGATATAGTTGATGGTTAAAAAAGAGAAATTATCATTATTTTTACTATTGCCCCTTATCGCTCCAGGTTCAGAAAAACCAGGGATCCCTGTGGATAAACTGCGGTTGCTCAGTTGTACAGCTATAGATCCATTACTTGCGGCTAACAGCGTAGGATCTGCATAAGTTGTGCTTACATCATCAATATAATCTGTTGTTGTTTTTCTAAAAGAAAATTCCAGCGAAAAGTATCCATTTTTAGTAGCGGCCAATTTATACCCCACACCAAATGGAAAAGAAACTGCGTTTAGGGCATATGGTGCTTTTTGGGGATTGTGATACTGACCTTCTGTTCCGTATTTATGAAGTTCATAAACAGAGTTTCCCAGCTTGGTTTTGGGGTTAAATGTAAAATATCCAAGTCCTCCAAAAACATACATGCGTTTGCTCTTTCCAAGGTTTGCTTGCATGGTTAAAGACCCCTCAGCAATGTGACTGTAAAAATTCAAATTTCTGCCTTTTCGCTCTAGGTTAGTGGTGTATTTGTCATCACCAGCCAACCGGCCATAGGATCCTGTGAGTCGAAAAGCAAAGGTTGGAGAAACATTTATTCTAAGGCCTGTATTTAAAACATACCGCGTTGTTTCCCAATCTAAATCCGATGGTCCATTTGTTCCATACGTGGGTTTTCCACCTAAATCGCCCAAGTAATGACTTGTTCCCATTCCAAATTGGAGCCCAAATACCTGTGCGTAATTAGCATGGTACCCCGTAATAAAGAAGATTAAAACGATTAATTTTTTCATAATTATAAAATAATATTACAAAAAGCATTCCAACATTTATGTACGTGTCTCAACTTTTTTCTGTTGAGCTGTATGAGAACGAAATGAAGTGAACACAAGTCTCCATTTATGGCCTATAAAGTCTGAAAAGGTAAATTTTAGGTTTTAAACAAACAATAAATGCAGTAAGAGGGCAATCATATGGAAGAAGTCTCGCTAATACAATATCCGCGGATATTTACAGGAGTGGCCCATTCGTGTAGTTTAGCTTTTCATAAATATTTTTCGGTTTGTACTTAATGTTTTGCTTGGTATTAATAAGTCCATCCGAAGGAAATGGGCTTTTTAAGAGCAAGCGTTCAGCCAATATTGCGAAGCCAAATAAAACAGCAAATCGGATACCCTTTATTGAATACTTGGGAGGATTCATGTTCAATTTCTTGGCAATCTGAAATAAAAGTTCTCGAAAAGAGATGTTGTGCGTAACAGCTAAAAAACGGTGCCCGTAGGCTTTTTTATCGATAATAAGAGTTATAATTTTAGCCAACTCTAAGGCATTAATAAACCCATTTGAACCAATAGGGTAGAGGTTCCATTTTTTTCGCACCACCTCAAACATTTGGTTGCTACTTTTGGCATCTTTTCCATCTCCAACAACCACACCGGGACAAATGGACGCCACCTCTAAGCCTTCCTCTTTGCCCCGCCAAACTTCCAACTCCGCGTAATACTTTGTTTTAGCATAATCCGTTTTCTTTTCGCTTAAACCCCAGAGCCTATCTTCTTCTATTTCTAAGGGCTTTTTGTCTGAATCTAAAGCAGCAGTGCTGCTAATAAAAAGCAGTTTTGGAATCTTATTTTGTATGCAAGCATTAACCACATTTGTGGTTCCCGTAACATTTGTTTTGTACATTACTGGAATATCTGTTTTATGATAACTTACCATGGCAGCAGCGTGAATGACCAAATCAAAACCCTGTAACTTTTCAAACACTTCTTGGGCATCCGTAATATCTAGGGATTCATAGTGGGCAAAATGAAATGGATGGGCTGGGAGTGATCTTTGAAAGGAATGTATTTCAAACTCCCTATCTTTTAAAGAAGATAGCCAAGCTCTGGCCACCAAACCACTTCCTCCGGTTACAGCAATTTTCACAGAGCAAATTTACAATCTATTCATATCAAAATTCTGTTGTTGAGGCAAAACCAAAAGAATATAAAAATTATGGGCAGCATTGGAAGGGCATTTTAGATTTGACCAATGATTCTTTTTATTATTGTACCATGCAAACAAGGATAACAGAGCTTTTCGGAATTGATAAACCTATTATTCAAGCAGGAATGATATGGTGTAGCGGGTGGGAGCTAGCATCAGCGGTATCCAATGCAGGTGGCCTAGGTTTGTTAGGAAGTGGTAGCATGTATCCTGAAGTGTTAATAGACCAAATAAAGAAATGCAAAGAAGCTACCCAAAAACCCTTTGGGGTGAACGTACCTCTGCTTTATCCCGATATAGACAAACATATTGCTAATATTATAGACCTAGAAGTACCCATTGTTTTTACATCAGCGGGGAATCCTGCAAAATACACGGCGAGGCTAAAAGAGGCAGGGATTAAAGTGGTGCACGTGGTAAGCAACTTAAAGTTTGCACAGAAAAGCCAAGACGTAGGAGTAGATGCAATTGTTGCCGAAGGCTTTGAGGCAGGAGGGCATAATGGAAGAGAAGAAACAACCACCATGTGTTTAATTCCGATGCTCAAAGACAAGATAGATATTCCAATAATTGCGGCAGGAGGCATAGGTACTGGCTCTACCATGGCTGCTGCATTTTGTTTAGGAGCAGAAGCTGTTCAAGTGGGAAGTCGTTTTGTTGCTACTCCTGAGAGCAGCGCGCATGAAAACTTTAAACAAGAAGTAATGAATGCAAAGGATGGTGCCACAGAACTAACATTAAAGGAGCTAACTCCTGTGCGCTTGCTCAAAAATGCATTTTACGAACAGATTAAACAGGCCTACAATGAAGACGCAGGCCTAAGCTCACTTAAAGAAATTTTGGGACGAGGACGAGCAAAGAAAGGCATGTTTGAGGGCAATATGGATGACGGGGAACTGGAGATTGGACAGATAAGCGCATATATTAACCAATTAAAACCAGCGGCAGCCATTGTAGAAGAGATGATGGAAGGCTTTCAAAAGACCCTTAAAGCACTACAAACCCTATAGGCTTTATTTTTTTGGGAGGTGATATCGGTAAATTAGCTGAATGCGTGCCGACAAAGCATTTTTCATTTCAGGGTTAAATAGGGTGCGCTCTTTACCAAATTCAAATGCAGATAAACCAAAATCCAATTGATCTTCATTTCTGTATTTTTCATAATTGTTAAAAGAGTATCCCAATTTTGTTTTCAGAATAAGGCTGTTTTTTAGGAACCCGAACTGCATGTATCCCAGGACTTCTTGGGTTTTTTTGTGAACATAATACGGCTGGTCTTCCGGAGTATTCAGGTTATACGAACGCACCAATGCGTTGAAATCAAAACCAACCTTAACGAGACGGTGAACTTTATAATTTAAATCTAAATAGATGGGCAAGGTGGTGTTTATCTCTAACTTTTCATTTGGACTTTTGTAGTAAAAACCAAAGAAAGGAACCACAAAAATGCCGAAGTTTTCCGAACTCCCATAAACTCCCATTTTATATAAGAAGTGTTTGCTAGTTTTTTTCTTTAACATGGCAAATCCCCCTAGTTGATAATTTCTTTTTCCAGACCCTTTTAAATCAGAGGCTACTTTGGGTAAAAGAACAAAGGTTCCCGCCCACTTATCATTATACGTATTGCTCAATCCTATTTTGGCCGTAATGGAGTTTAGATCACTAAAACCATGACCTGGTGATAATTTTAGTTCTGTTCTTCCGTAATCAACACCCGTAATAATGGCGCGCTTGTCATTGATTTTTACAGGGTAGGTGAGTTTAACGTTAAAATCATTAATTAGGGTTGTTCCATCTATCCCCTCGAAACCGGCATTTTGAATTTGGCCTTGATCGATCTTAAGTAAATCCACATATTGTTGTGCGATTAAAGAGGAAGAGAAGAAAATTAAAAGAAGAAAAAAAAATTTTTGTTTACCCATAAAGCATCAAAGTTGCGTTAAAAAGCAATAGTTTCAAAATCAAATAGTAAATAAAAGGCCGGAGTGAAAAAATGAAGTGTATGCCATTTTAAACACAAAAGAGTTAAGTATTAGAGATATTTATCAATGATGTACATTTGCAATATGCAATGGATTTCTCAGCTTATATTTTTGTTAATTCTTGGGGCAGGTGTTTGGTATTTTGCTAAGCAGGTTAAAACCATTCGAAGAAATATATTTTTAGGAAGAAAAGAAGATTTAAGTGACCAACCCAAGAGGCGTTGGGCGCAAATGGCTCGTGTAGCCTTAGGTCAGGGAAAAATGACAAAAAAACCTGTTGCGGGTATTCTTCATATTATTGTTTATGCTGGTTTTGTTCTCATAAACATAGAGGTAATGGAAATTATTATAGACGGCCTCGCTGGGACACACCGAGTCTTTAGTTTTCTGGGTGGGGTATACGATTTGGCTATCGGCTTCTTTGAAATATTAGCTTTTCTGGTTCTCGTCGCCTGTGTTATTCTTATTTTACGAAGGCACGTATTATCTATTGCACGTTTCAAAAAACCAGAAATGAAAGGCTGGCCAACAAAAGATGCCTTAATTATTCTTGTTACAGAAGTAGTGCTCATGGGAGCATTATTGAAAATGAATGCCGCCGACCAAATTTTACAAAGCAGGGGGGTGGAACATTATGTGCAAGCGGGAACATTTCCAATAAGCCAGTTTATCGTACCTATAATAGATGGATTTAGCACCGATTTTTTAATTGCTTATGAAAGAATAGCCTGGTGGTTTCACATTATTGGAATTATTGTTTTCTTAAACTATCTTCCAAAAAGCAAGCATTGGCATATTATTATGGCTTTTCCTAACACCTATTATACCCCGTTAAAACCCAAAGGAGAGTTAGCCAATATGGAGAGTGTTACCACAGAAATTAAACTTATGATGGATCCAAGTGCCACACCTCCAGATGATTATGAAGCCCCTGAAGGCTTTGGGGCCAAAGATGTCCAAGACCTTTCATGGAAAAACCTAATGGATGCTTATACCTGCACAGAGTGTGGAAGGTGCACGAGTGCATGCCCAGCCAACCTCACAGGAAAAGCATTAAGTCCAAGAAAAATAATGATGGACACCAGGGATCGATTAGAAGAAGTTGGAGCCAATATAGATAGCAATTCGACGGATGAAAAGAACCTTCACAGCTATGTTTCTCCCGAGGAGTTATGGGCCTGTACTAGCTGCAATGCTTGTGTGGATGCTTGCCCAATTAATCTCAACCCTCTAGATATTATTGTTCAAATGCGCCAATATAAGGTAATGGAGGAAAGCGCCGCACCAACGGAATTAAACAATATGTTTACCAACCTAGAAAACAATGGGGCACCATGGCAATTTAGCCAAATGGATAAAGCAAATTGGCGTGATTCTTAACAAGGATTATTCGCAAATAATATTTACTTTTGCCCAAGCATGAACACAAAAGCAAAAAAGAGCAATAAAGGCGCTTGGGCCATGACAATTATTAGTGGCATTATTTTAGTGTTCCTTACCATATTTCTTCCTGAAGGGTTTTGGTTAGGGCTCCCCACTTTTTTCGGTGGCTTAGTTATGGCCATGGATTGGGTTTAACAAGCGTTAGCGTGGCCTAAGGCATTTTAGTTACATTTTTTGGTCCTAATAATGTGAGCCCCAAAAAGCTTAAGCAAAAGGCAAGGCCTCAACTTGGTCATTGAAAAAACTGGCTTCCAAGTTTTTTATCAACGCATTGGTGCTTGCTGTAAATAGGCTTACAGATTTTTTCACAGAAGGAATTAAATAACAAGACATCGTTCCGTTTAGCAAGTGATGAGCCTGGCTCTTGCTATCCCCACTTTGCACTACTTTCCCAAGAGACTTTGCTTGCCTTATACCCGCTTGAAGGCGCATAATAAAATCTTCCATAAATTCTAAGAAAGCTTCTGATAGTATAGTATCATATTGATTTGACTCGGAGCACATGATACACATTATGTCGTGAATTCCATGGACATCAACCCGTCTTTTTTCTTGGTTAATTATTTCAATATAATGTTCTTTTATATTTTTTGGGTCACTCATAATAGAGGACCACAAACTGTCATAGAAAGGTTTTATTCTCTCTTTAACCAGGGCGACACCCAATTGACTCTTTGAACCAAAATAATGGTAAAAAGCGCCTTTAGTTATATTAAGTGCTTTAATCTCGTGGTCTGTTCTTAAGGCGACAAAGCCATTTGTTGAGACCGCTTTAAAGCACTTATCTAAGATAATGTCTCGTGTGTTTCTTGGCATAGTAATTTTAATAGTTGGTTCTATTTCAAAGTTACACTAAGCCTGAAATCTCTGCAACCTAATGCGTTATTTTTTTTTGCCAATTCCAAGAGTCTAGCATCATTTCCTCAGCACTTCGTTTGGCTTTCCAGCCTAACAAGTGTTCAGATTTTTGTGTATCTGCCCAAACTTGTTCAATATCACCAGATCTTCGAGGTCCAATGGTATAATTTACTTTTTCCCCCGTCGCTTTTTCAAATGAGTTAATAAGTTCCAGTACGCTTAATCCTTTACCTGTTCCTATGTTAAACATTTCAATTGATTCTTTTGATTGGTTTGATAAGCTGCGTTCAAGAGCAGCAATATGGGCTTCTGCTAGATCACACACATGAATAAAATCCCGTACACAAAAACCATCTTTTGTATTATAGTCATTTCCAAAAAGAGTTAGCTCTTTTCGTATTCCAGCAACCGTTTGGGTTAAATAAGGAACGAGGTTTCCCGGGACACCAAAAGGCTGCTCTCCAAGAACCGAAGACGGATGTGCTCCTACGGGGTTAAAGTATCTCAAACATTGGGTTTGAATGAAGGGGCAACTTGCTAATATTTGTTCGCCCATTTGTTTGCTAAGGCCGTAAGGGCTCTCCGCTTTTTGGTATGGAGATTTCTCTGTTACCGGGACCTCATTGGGGTTTCCATAAACAGTGCAAGAACTGCTAAATACAAGGTGTTTTACTTGATGACTTTCCATGGCTTTAATCACATTTAACAAGCCATTTATATTATTATCAAAATAGTCAAGGGGTTTTAATATGCTCTCATTTACCGACTTTAAAGCAGCAAAATGAATCACTCCATCGATATCAAAGCTATCAAAAATTCGATTCAATAGTTCAGTATCTCTGACATCTCCGGCAAAAACACGAACAGGTTTCTTAGCTAATGTCTCGATACCACTTTGCACACTGGCAAGCGAGTTGCTTAAATTATCAATAACAATGGGCTCATATCCATTTTCAAATAGGCTAACACAGGTATGTGAACCAATAAAACCTAAACCGCCTGTCACTAAAATCTTCTTCATTACTTTTTACTTACTTTGCCATTGGAAATGGTATATACGTCGTTGCTTTCCGGACAAACTGCTTCTCCTTTATCGTCAAAGGAGAGTCGATGCCCGTATTCGCTTATCCAGCCCAAATGTTTGGCAGGGTTTCCTACAACCAGAGAAAAATCTGGAACATTTTTAGTAACCACAGCTCCAGCACCTATAAAGGCAAATCTACCAATATCGTGGCCACATACTATGGTTGCATTTGCTCCTATACTTGCTCCTTTGCCAACATGAGTTTTGCTGTATTGGTCTCGCCTATTTATTGCACTTCTGGGATTGGTCACATTTGTAAAAACACAACTTGGCCCGAGAAAAACGTCGCTATCACAGGTAACTCCAGTATACAAACTTACGTTATTTTGGATTTTAACATTATCTCCAAGAATAACCCCTGGGCTTATGACTACATTTTGTCCAATGTTACATTTTTCTCCCATACTACAATTGGTCATGATGTGTGAAAAATGCCAAATTTTCGTATTTTTTCCAATGGTACAACCCTCGTCTACCACAGCTGTTTCATGCACAAAATAGTTTTTAGTACTCATTTGTAAGGCAAACTTACAAATGAAGCGCCAGACTAAAAACCAGAGTTTGACATTGAAAAGGATTGAGATGGTCGATTTGCAATAAATTCTTAGGATGAGGACGGTGGATTAAAAAGAGCTTTGGCAAGCGCTCTTTTTTGTATTATTGCCTTGATGATTAGCATTATAAAGTTTCTTTTTACTGGCTGGATATTACGGATATTAATTGTGTTGACCTTGATCTATGGCTTATATTTTTTTCATGTTTGGCCTTTTAATCAAAACGTTTCATCGGTTCATTTTTTGGAAGACAAATATTGTTCTGCCGAAGATGCACAGAGCCAGGCAAT
>ERZ1048686.1982-NODE-1982-length-14757-cov-5.840498_pt1 | contig 14757 bp, 11 predicted proteins | sample MGYA00383099_ERZ1048686 | MGnify/ENA primary metagenome ERZ1048686 (study PRJEB29581, sample SAMEA5548369) | metagenome | biome: marine; feature: coastal; material: water | depth 25 m | study: Short-term variability in the microbial, nano- and picoplankton... | reverse complement strand
AGATCAACCATAAAACCCGGTTGATAGTCGTTGCCAGCAGGTGCTCCGGGCATAACGTCTGGCCACGGGTTGTAGACTTGCAAGGACCAGTTATTGCCGGAGCTTGCTTTCATAATTTCAGACAAAACTGCGGGTTCAAGGCCTGCCTTTGCACCCATAGCCAACGCCTCGCAGGTGCCGATCATATGTACCGCCAACAGCATGTTATTGGCCGCCTTCGCCACTTGACCTGCACCGGCAGGCCCCGCATGAAATATTTTCTCGCCATTCCCCATAGCCTCAAGAATGACCTTTGCTCGATCAAAAGCTGCAGCAGTACCGCCACACATAAAAGCGAGGGTGCCTGCCTGCGCTGCCGCCACACCACCAGACACCGGTGTATCCATGAATTCAATACCCTGCTCTGCTACCGCCAGCCCTACGTCCCGTGCCGTGTCGCTATCAATCGTGCTGGCATCTAAACAGAGTGTCCCTGGGGACAGATGATCGAGAAGTCCATCATCGCCAATGTAGACTTGCCGCACGTGCTTCCCCGCGGGCAGCATAGTGATCACGACGTCAGCCGTCTTACAGGCCTCAACAGCAGAGCCTGCAACCGTTGCCCCTGCGGATGCCACATCATTCAGAGCATCCTGAGAAAGATCAAAAATCTGCAGTGTATGCCCGGCCGCTAAAAGATTCTTAGCCATGGGGCCACCCATATTGCCAAGACCAATGAAGGCAATGTTTGTCATCAGAACTTCCTATAGTTTGTGTTAGGGCAATTCAAGAACGGGTGCGCCCGGAGCGTCGATAAAAAATCCATCAAGAACGCTCGCGGGTACCGATGCTACCGTGTCGTAAGTCCATTGGGGATTCCTATCCTTATCGATGAGGAGCGCCCGCACCCCTTCACTGAATTCACGGTGCCGCATAATGTGAGCCGCCAATCGCAACTCCGAAATAAACACTGTCTCAAGGGTGGCGTCACGGGATTCATTGAGCTGCCTAAAAATCCATGCTGCAGCGAGTTTGGACCCATTCATCAGGCCATCTCGAGCCCGACTTAACCAAGGGTCATCGCCCTGCCACAATGAAACACGATCAACAATCTGGGCGAGATCATCGCCCTCGACCCAAGCATTGACCTCGTCCATAAGGGGCTCCACCTGAGCTTGGGGCATGGATGCTCCTGCCGGTAGATCCTTCAGTAGGGCGGCCACGGTGGCATCTGAATCACCCGAAGACCAGTCGCTGGCGACCAGTGCAGCGATGACCTGATCGCGCTGCTCGTTTGCTAAAAAGTAGTTACCAAGGCCACAGAACAAAGCGTCGGCGGCATTAATGTTAGCCGCCGTCAACGCCAGAAAACGCCCCAAGTGGCCGGGCATTTTGTTGAGAAACCAGCTGCCACCCACATCAGGAAATAAGGCAATGGTGACTTCAGGCATGCCAATACGGGTACGCTCGCTCACCACTCGATGGCTGCACCCTGCGAGAATACCCAGTCCACCACCCATAACCACACCATGCCCCCAACAAACCACCGGTTTGGGATAGGTGTGAAGGATGTAGTTCATCAAGTATTCTCGAGCGAAAAAGTTCTCGGCGTAGTCGCAGGGCCCACCAGGCATTGCCACACAAGAATCTCGAAGCGCCTGAACATCACCGCCCGCACAAAATGCCTTCTCACCAACACCGTCGATAAAGACTGCGGCGACGGTGTTGTCATCACGCCAGGCCAGCAAACTCTCCAAAATGATCTCGACCATTTCACGGGTTAAAGAGTTCAATGACTGCGGTGCGTTTAAGGTGAGGCGGCCAATACGGTGAGAGCCATCACCCAATAAGTTGCTATCGACGGTTCCTGACATAGCGCTGTTTCCTAACGGTTTTTCCAATCGGGCTTGCGCTTCTCTAAAAACGCGTTAACCCCCTCGCGCTGGTCCTCGGTGCTAAACAACGCAACAAACTCGGTCCGCTCGGCAGCCAGCCCCCCAGCAATAGTGATATCACGCGCCGCATGAATAAGTCGCTTGCAGGCCGTAACAGAGGTTGGGCTTTGTGCACCGGCACTGTTGGCGAGGCGGGTTGCTACAGCAAGCGCCTCTCCGGTGGGGACAACTTCCTCCACGAGCCCAATCGTCAAAGCCTTTTCAGCGCCAATACGCTCACCACAAAGTATCATTCGCTTAGCCCAACCTTGACCCACTAATTGTGTGAGGCGTTGGGTGCCGCCGGCACAGGGCAATAACCCTACCGTAGCCTCCGGCAAAGCCAGTTTTGCTTGCGTCTCAACAACACGAATATCACAGGCCATGGCAACCTCGAGACCGCCACCCATCGCGAAACCGTTAATGGCTGCAACTGATACACCACGGAAATCTGATAGCGCCTCAAAAGCGGCGCCAAAGGCTTCGCCCATAGCTCGCGCCGTCTCAGGGTCACCGTCAGCGAACAACTTGAGGTCTGCACCCGCAGAGAAAAACTTTTCGCCGGCGCCGGTGAGCACCAATGCATAAATTTGATCATCAGCGTTGAGGGCCTGCACAATTGCGCCGAGAGCAGGAAGGCTTTCAGTATCCCAAGTGTTAGCTGCAGGATTATCGATAGTCAGCGTTGCGACGTGACCATCAACGCTGACCTTAATTTTATCCGAGGGGCTTGTAATCACTTTATAACCTCCAGCGCGCCGTCCATCATAAGTTTGCGACCCACGATGACGCGCATCACCTCGTTGGTCCCTTCTAAAATCTGGTGCACCCGTGTGTCACGGACATAGCGCTCTACCGGGTACTCTCGGATGTAGCCATAACCACCAAACAATTGCAGCGCGTCGTTACAAACCTTGAATCCAACGTCTGTGGCGAAGCGCTTGGCCATCGCACAATAAGTCGATGCTTGGGTGTCCCCCGCATCGAGCTTGCTAGCTGCGAGCCGAATCATTTGCCGTGCTGCAACCAATTCAGTAACCATGTCGGCAAGCTTAAACTGTGTATTTTGGAAATCGGCAATTGCCTGCCCAAACTGCTTTCGGTCGGAGACATAAACTTGAGCGTCTTCTAGGGCTTGTTGTGCCGTACCCACCGAGCACGTAGCAATATTGATACGACCACCATCGAGCCCTTCCATCGCGATAGCGAAACCCTGCCCCTCTGCACCTAGACGGTGACTGACCGGCACTTCCACGTTATCGAAAGTAATCATTCGCGTGGGCTGTGCGTTCCAACCCATCTTGTGCTCTTTCTTGCCGTAATTAACGCCGGGGGCGTCTGCGGGGATCAACAGCGCGGTAATGCCTTTGGAGCCAGCATCCCCGGTGCGGGTCATCACCACCAAAACGTCGGTATCACCCGCCCCCGAAATAAAAACTTTGCTGCCGTTTACACGGTAAATGTCACCATCTAGGTCCGCTCGAGTTCTTAACGAAGCCGCATCAGACCCGGCACCAGGCTCGGTTAAACAGTAAGAAGCAAGCATTTCTCCAGCAACAAGCCCCGGACACCACACATCAATCACGGCCTGCTGACAGTATTTGCCAATCATATTGGTGGCCATGTTATGAATGGTTAAAAAAGCGGCCGTGGTGGTACAACCACGGGCCAACTCTTCAACGATCAGACTCGCGTCTAACCGAGACATGCCCAGTCCACCCGCACTTTCCGGGGTATACATGCCCATGAATCCCATATCTCCCGCAGCTTTTAAGGTAGCCTTGGGGAAAATAGACTCTGCGTCCCAGGTAGCCGCATGGGGGGCCAGCTCTCCAAGAGCAAACTCTCGGGCGCTATTTGCGTAGGCTCGCTGTTCATCATCGAGTTCGTAATTCAAAATCACTTATCCCAAAACTGTTAAAAATTTCACGGCCCTCTGGCTTGCACGACCTCTCGCCGCGGGCAACTGTAACAAAAATGCCTCGGTGACTCGTTATCGGGCACACCTTGCCAACACAGGTTGAACGCAATTTCCGGGGTGACCGCAACGACCACTATTTTTTTGCCCCAGCCACCCGTTAGTCGCAGCTTTCACCGCTTCAGTGCCCAAGTGGGCACCCAGTTAACCTCAAACCGAGACCCACTTTCGATGACCCGGTTAGCTCATTACCGGTGGCAATTCGACGCCAAAAAGGCAAAGAACTTGGTCCGTCTTGGTACTAACGCCTATCCTTGTTGCTGACAAGGTAATAGTCCAGCGTTTATTATAGGGAATCACCGTTTTTCTTAAACAAATACTGGAAGCACAGGATGAACTCAGCAGCCATTGACCCCCTCACTGACCCAAAGGCTTACATCGCCAGTTTAGTGGCGCGCTCCCGTGCCGCCCAGCAGGCAATTGAGCATTACTCTCAAGAGCAGGTCGATGACCTGATTCGGGCCATGGTTTGGGCGGTTGCACAACCCGGTGTAGCCGAGGAGGTCGCTCAATTCACCGTGGACGAAACCCGACTTGGCAATTACGAAGGCAAGTTCCTTAAAATCCAGCGTAAAACACGCGCGACTTTAGCCGACATTATTGACGATAAGTCTGTTGGCGTTATTGAAGAATATCCCGATCGAAACATTAAAATTATTGCAAAGCCGCTTGGGGTCATTGGCGCACTGGCGCCCTCGACCAATCCCGAGGCAACTCCGGTGATTAAGGGTATTCATGCGGTCAAAGGCCGCAATTCAATCATCATTGCACCGCACCCCCGGGCAAAACTGACCAATAAGAAAATTTGTGATTTGATGAGAAGTGCACTCAAACGCATGGGAGCACCCGAAGATTTGGTGATAGGTATTGAAACCCCATCGTTAGACACCACCAACGAGCTCATGCGGCAATGCGATCGCGTCCTTGCTACCGGCGGTGGCGCCATGGTGTCTGCAGCCTATTCGAGTGGCACCCCGGCACTCGGCGTCGGTGTGGGCAACGCCGTAATCACCGTAGACTCATCAGCCGACCTCGACGACGCCGCGGAGAAGATTCGCATCTCCAAAACTCTTGATTTGGCGGCTTCATGCTCGTCCGACAACTCAGTACTGCTGATTGACGAAATCTACGACGACATGTTGCAGCGCCTTCAAGCTCAAGGGGGCTATGTCTGTTCAGACGAGGAGAAAGCCAAACTGCAAGCGACACTCTGGGACGAGGAGCTACATATCAACACGGCCATGGTTGCCCAGCCTGTGGATCGAATTGCCGCTATGGCCGGAATTGAGCCCCCAGAAGGCACCCAATTCTTGATCGTTCTCGAGGACGGTTTCGGCCCCGAACACCCTTTCTCTGGAGAGAAATTATCCGTCATCATGGCTCTGTATCGTGCCCGAGACATTGAGCACGCCATTGAATTGACCCGTAATATTCAAGCCTACCAAGGCCAGGGCCACTCTTGCGGCATCTACTCAAACGATGACGACAACATTATGAAGTTAGCGGCAAGCACCCACACTTCAAGAGTTATGGTGAACCAGCCACAGGCTGCTTCTAACAGCGGTAACGTGTGGAACGGCATGCGCCAGACATTTTCGTTGGGTTGTGGCTCGTGGGGGGGCAACGGCACCAACCACAATGTGTCATGGCGGGACCTTATCAATGAGACCTGGGTCTCAAAGCCCTTAGCCGAGAATAAAATTGTGCCCTCAGATGAAGATTTATTTGGAGGTGTCAGGGACAAACTGGCATAAGACATTTTACTAACTGGTTCTGAGCGGCAGGGGCGCAGTCATCTGTGGGGATGACTCCCTGACTCGCTGATCAAATCAGCAATGAGTAGGTAATCAAGGCTGCGTATGAAACACCCACAGGTTGAGTCAAACACCGCTTCGGCCAACCTTGCTGAGGTCGCTGCCACCCTAGCTCGGGTCATTCCAGCGTTACACGAGCACGAGTTTCCCCAGATTTTCACTCAGGCCCTAATGGACCTTACCGGTGCCGAGGACGGCACCCTACTTTGGTTCAGATCCGATCACCTACCCCAGGTCGCTTACAACGAACCCCGCACCGACGGCGCCGAGAGCACCTTGGACGCCTACCTGCAAGGTGCCTTTTTGTTAGACCCCTTTTACCGCGCAGCGGGTATTGACGGATTACGAGGGATATTTGCACTGGGAGACCTAGCACCAGAGGGTTTCAGAGATAGTGAGTACTTCTCAACGTGGTACCCGCTCACAGGCTTCAATGACGAATGCGGCATTTTGCTATCACTGCCCGACGGCTTTCTACACTGTGCTCTCACCACCATGGCCCCCGATCGATTTTTTACCGCGGAGCAACTCAAAACCATTGCCGACGCCTTCCCCGCTATTGAAGCACTGGCGCAAAGTCATTGGGCAAACGCGCCGCAATTCAACCCCAAACAACCCCAGATACGTCAACAGCTTAATGGCGCGCTGGCGACTTTTGGCAGCTCGCTGCTGACTCGTCGTGAACGAGAAGTGGTTGAACATGTGTTGCTGGGAAACAGCACACGACGTATTGCTGAGAAACTCGGGGTCTCTGCAGAAACCATTAAGCTGCATCGTAAACACGCCTACAGCAAGCTAGACATCTCCTCACAGGGAGAATTATTCCACTTGTTTATGGATTGCATATTTAGCATTCCACAAGACTATAACAAAGACCCTCTTATTGCTTACCAGCAAAGTCGATGAGCACAACCGGTTAAGATCGAAGCCACAGCAACGCAAACCAAGGCTACCCTCACTTGCGATCTGGATAAGGCGCCCAGCGCCAAGCAAAAACGCCCCCCCCCTCACGTGAGCAAACACAACTGGAACAATAGTCAGATGTGGCTAATTGCCGGCTTTAAGAAGCTATTGGTGAATTTTAGCGAATTTTAATTTATTTTATTGACAAGATAGCCCCAAGAAAACCGCAGATTGATCAACCACGGCTTTTAATCACCGTAAGATTTTCTAGGCGTTAAAGATTTTTCAGCGAATTTATCTGAATTAAGCGCATATTTAACCGGAAATCTCGTATTTTTCGATAAAGTTGGCAAGTTGGTGGGCTTGAGAGGCTCGGCAAAAACTTAGCCGCATGAGACACCATCAATCCCGTGTGCCCCCCCTCCGTACCTTAATGCAAACTCGGGATCGAGCCCGAAAACAAACTAATTGGCCCTACCCTGAAAATTGGGCGCCCACCCCCAAAGGGGTAATGCTCCTCCGCAACGCATGTGTCACGATGAGCAATACGCGCAACTCTTGCCTTGTCCACAGCGACCGCCAACCGCGAGAGACCGACGACCAGACTTAGGGGAAATACCGTGAACGCTACACTCGACACCGCCACACTCAAGAAGCTCGATCAGGACCATCATTTTCACCCATTTACAGACTTCAATGACTATGCCCAAAACGGTGGCCGAATTATTAGCAGAGCTGAGCACATTTACATTTACGATTCTGATGGCCATAAAATTCAAGACGGCATGTCCGGATTGTGGTGTTGTAACTTGGGCTACAGCATGGATGCGATCAAAAACGCCGTCGCTGCACAACTTCAAGAGCTGCCGTTCTACAACAATTTCTTTCGATGTTCGAACCAGCCCGCGGTAGAGCTCGCCAGCAAACTTGCAGAGGTCACACCTAAGGGTTTCAACCACGCTTTTTTCACGAATTCGGGCTCGGAGGCTAACGATACTCAGTTGAAACTGGTGCACCGCTACTTCGACCTCTTGGGTAAACCCAATAAAAAGCTCGTCATCAGCCGAAAGAATGCGTATCACGGCTCCACCATCGCCGCCAGCTCACTAGGCGGCATGTCAGCCATGCATGATCAGACCATGGGTTTAAACTACATTCATCACATCAACCAGCCGCATTGGTTTGAGCGTGGCGGTGACCTCGATGAGGCCAGCTTTGGCATTCAAGCGGCCAGAGAGCTTGAGGCCAAAATTGATGAATTGGGCGAAGAAAATGTGGCGGCCTTTATTGCCGAACCGGTGCAAGGGGCAGGGGGCGTCATTATTCCCCCCGAGAGTTATTGGCCAGAGATAAAACGCATTCTCGACGAACGCGACATCCTGTTTATTTCTGACGAAGTAATTTGTGGATTTGGTCGCACTGGGCGCTGGTTTGGCTGCGAAACCTACGGCGTGGAACCCGATCTGATCACCTTCGCAAAAGCTGTCACCAACGGCTTTATGCCGCTAGGGGGCTCGATGATCAACGACAAAATGGCTGACGTGTTGCTAAGCGGGGGAGGGGAGTTCGCTCACGGGCTCACCTATTCAGGGCATCCCGCCTCTTGCGCTGCCGGACTCGCCACCCTCGATATTTACCAGAATACCGGCATTATCGAGAAAACAGCTGAAGACCTTGCCCCTCACTTTGCCATGCGAGTCAAAGAGCTCGAGGCCCATGCCATCGTTGGGCAGGTCAGAGTACTGGGTATGTTCGCTGCGGCAGAATTAGTCAAAGACAAAGGCAGTCGAGAACGTTTAGCCCCAGAGTCAGCAGGCGCAGTTTACTGTAGAGATCGCGCTATCGAAGACGGTCTAATGGTGCGCCAAACAGGTGATGCGATGATCATGGCGCCTCCCTTTGTGACCACGCCTGCAGAAATCGATACGCTCTTTGAAAAGTTGTCTGTAGCCCTCGATAAAACGGCGAGTCACTACAGCGCATCCTAGAGCGCGTCATTTATCCCCTTAATCTGCGGGCCCAGAGCCCGCGTATCATCGGGATGGAAGCACTCTCTCAATCACTGCGACGACTGCGGGCACTCGGCCTCGCCGAAAAGACCTGGTTTAACGCCATCTGGTTTCAAAGCACTTGGTTTTTATGCGTGCTAGGGCGTGATGCACTGCTGCTTTACACCTTGGCCATGCTGACGCTGCATTTCACATTGGTCGCCTCAGCACGTGATGAGGCGAGGCGACTGCTACCGATAGCTGCTGTGGGGATTGGTGTTGATACCCTGCTGAGTGTCATTGGCATTTTTGATTTTGGCCCTGTTCTCGTTCCCCTATGGCTCATGGCCTTGTGGGTGGCCTTTGCCGCGGCTTTGACCCGTGCCCTGGGCGTTTTTGGTCGTTCACGGGGGTTGGCTGCATTAGTAGGAGGTATTGGCGTGCCCTTTAATTACGCTGTTGGCGCGAAAATGGGCGCCGTCGCGCTACCAATGGACCCTGTAGTCTCCGGTGCTGTGCTCATCGCCACGTGGGCCATACTATTACCCGGGCTTTATCAGATAGCCGGAAAAGCCCCACCCTTGGAGCAAGCATGAGCGGACACAGCGAAACGATAAACACTATCAATGAGCCGGGTAGACCACTTGCCTTCGCGAAGCCTTGGTTAATCAGCGCAGCATGCTTAGTGGCCGTTTGCATGTCCATTGCCACGGCATATGCAGGGGGGAATCAAACGTCTCCCGGGTACAACCCCTTGAGCCCTGCATCATCAACTCTCGCTGCTAATGTGTATCCAGACCAAAACGTTGCACTGAAAAAATGCGGGGCGGCGCTGCTCAAGGTGTTTTTTTGGGAGGTGTATGAATCGAGCCTTTACACCCCCGACGGGACGTGGAACGAGGGCACAAAGCCATTTCGCCTCGATATCCGTTACCTACGCACGATTTCTGCGGAGGACTTAGCCAAGCAGACGGGAAAAGAATGGGCCGAGCAGGGCAAAGTGTCAGCCCAGCATGCGCAATGGCAGGAAGATTTACGCGTCATGTGGCCCAATGTCACCGAGGGGGATGTCATTTCACTGGCGATCAACAAAGCCGGTGTCTCAACATTCCTGTTTAACGGGGAACGCCTTGGCAGCCTGCAAAACCCACAATTTGGCGAGGATTTTTCCGGTATCTGGCTAGCTGAAGACACAACGCGACCCAAGCTACGAAAGCAGCTCATTGGGCTTTCAAAGTAGGCGCTTAAACACCATAAACTCAGTGCCGGAGTGACCATAAGAGGACGCCCAAAGCAATCTCAACTAAGCCCGATAGGCTGCGACCTGCTGCTTGGCAGAAGCGCCCACAAGCAACGCCGCCAACTCTTCTAAGCCGGGGTCTGTTAACAAAGCATCCCGACGTACGACTTGACTAACTTTAGACCGTCGTCGCATAAAGTCTGATAGCTCAACAATCCATTCTCGCTTGGCAATGAGGCGCAGCTCTGCCCGAGTATATTCAGCTCCAGTAAGCACGTGCTCTGCCTCAGTGATGTTCGAGGCTATGTCATCGAGAAGGTCAAAGGCAGCCCTATCATAGCGGCGCCAAAATCGGATCGAGAGTGGCTCTGAGGCACTCGATGGCGTGAGTTTATCCAGCTCCATTGCCGCGGCTCGAGCCATAAATTTTGCGCGGCAACCAGCGCCCGACTCCCCAAACCACTTGGCATCCGGATCTGGAATTTCTACTCCAAGATCAGAAATTACCGACACTAACTCATCACCCACATTCAGGCAGTCTGTGAGCTTGCCCCCAAATACACTCACAAAGGCCCGCTCACTATCGACCTCAACCTGATGTTCTCGGGATAACTGCACCCAATCACGACCAGCGACGTCACCGGCGACAGCCAGAGGCCGAACACCAACCCGCTCGGCAATCACATCAGCAGCGGTCAGAGGTTTAGGCAAGTTGAGCAGGGCATTCGCGTTAGCAAGAACAAAGTCTCGATCCTTTGTTGTAACACCCACCGACGGGTCATCAACAGGGGTATCAGTAGTGCCAATACAAGTCTTAGGCCCCATCGGGATGACAAAGAACAACCGGCCATCGCTGGCAAAAAATGTCAAAACTTTAGCGGCATCAGTGACACGGTCTACAATTAGGTGAATGCCCTTCGACAGCACATGGCGGTGCTCTGTCGCGACACCCACAGACTCATTAAGAAGGTCAGTGTTGGGTCCCGTCGCGTTGACAATCGCCTTCGCATTTAACGAAAAGACACGATCAGCCACGCGATCGCGCAATGTCGCGCGCCAACAAGATTGGTCAGATAGCCACTCTAGGGCCTCAACGGCGAGATAGTTAGCCGCAAGTCCACCCGCATCCGCTGCACGACGCACAAAATTGAACACAAAACGCGAGTCGTTGTCGTAGAGATAGCAATCTGAGTACTCCAGACCACCCACCACACCTTCAGCAGCCACAACCGGCGCCTCACTGCGAATCTTTCCCGTCGTCAGATAGCGTGGTGCGGCCATTCGGCAGTTTCCCATAAGCCAATAGAGCAGCGCGCCCAGCCATACAAAGACCGACCACATCCGGAATCCTTTGCCAATACTCGTAAAAAAGCGGATCTCTCGAACGGTCGATGGATAGGCATCCATCAGCCGGTTTCGAGAGCGACAGAGTTTACGCACCAGACGCCATTCACCAGACTCAAGGTATTTAATTCCCCCCCACGCAAGATTACTAGAATGAGAACTAACGCCCCCAGCGAAATCTCCACGATCCACTACACCCACCTTTACACCGCAACCTGCCAAGGCTGCGGCCGCAACCGCACCATTGATACCGGCGCCCACCACCAATGTGTCTAAGCAGGCATTTTCAAGTGCCGCAAGGGTTTGCTCCCGTGCGGGAGGGGAGTAAAGAGAGGCGGAGGTGTCCTCAAGCATGTTTATAAACTCTTGAAATACAGCGAACTGGCCATTGGTTTGGACGTGCAGGGCCCTGATGAGATTGTGCCACGTCAGGCGCAAACGTTAACAGCATTTTGGGAGTACCTTTGTCATGACCTCAAGCGTGGACAAGCTCTCTTGCAGGCCGCAAACTCTCCACTGACCAATAATCATGGCGTTGTCATGTTGCAGCAACTCGACGAACACTACCGCGGACTGAATTACCCATGGGGTCGTCAGCAAGCACCCGAACCCCTGAAACCATTCCCTGTAGCTGAGGGTGTTTGGTGGGTACGTATGCCCATGCCCATGGCTCTTGATCACATTAATTTGTGGCTGCTTGAAGATGGTGATGGCTGGACCGTGGTTGATACGGGTCTCGCATCCGAAGATTCCCGAACAATATGGGAGGGGTTATTCGGAGATTTCATGGGCGGTAAGCCCATTCTCAGAGTTATCTGCACTCATATGCATCCCGACCACATCGGTCTTGCTGGATGGCTTTGCGAACAGTTTGACTGTCCCCTATGGATGACCCGTGAGGAGTACGTCATGTGTCAGCTGATGGCGAGCTATACCGGCCGTGACGCACCAAAGGCAGGCGTAGACTTTTATCGCGGCGCGGGCTACGACGATCATCAGCTCGATCAATATCGCCAACGCTTCGGGACCTTTGGCGCCATGATGGCGCCCATGCCTCACTGCTTTCGACGCATGGTCGACCGAGAAACCATCACCATTGGTGATCGTTACTGGCAAGTGATTGTCGGGTCAGGTCATTCACCTGAGCATGCCTGTTTGTACTGCCCAGCCTTAAAAATTCTTATTGCAGGTGATCAAGTCCTGCCAAGGATTACCCCCAACGTCTCCGTCTTCCCAACAGAGCCCGAGGGTAATCCTCTGGCTGAATGGATGGACTCAAACGCCCGCCTGCTCAACATTCTACCCAATGATCTTCTAGTGCTACCGGCTCACCAAAACCCCTTTCATGGGTTGCACATTCGCATCAACCAGATCATTGACAGTCACCGACAGGGCTTGCAGTCGGTATACGACTACCTTTCAGAGCCCAAGCGCGCGGTAGACTGCTTTCCCAGTCTATTCACACGAGAAATTTCCGATAAATTAATAGGCCTGGCCACGGGTGAAACGCTCGCTAATCTGAATCTTTTATTGCAGCGGGGCAATATCAGTAAAAATACCGACGAGGCCGGTGTGCATTGGTATACCCAAAATCCCGACGCCCGCTATATTGATAACGATGAAAACATTCCTCTCGCGACTTAAAGCGCTAGTTTTTCGCTACTACTATCGCTTTATCAATGCGAGGGTTTGGCGTGACGCGCCCCCCGGGCGGGATGTGGCAACCAGTACTCTGATACTGCCCATAGACCACCGACCGATCCGAGCACGTATGTACCATGGGCGGGAAGACCACCCTATTATTATTTATTTCCATGGTGGTGGTTGGGTTATTGGCGACCTCGACACCCACGATCCTTTTTGCCGCGCTTTAGTTGCCGCTACCGATTGCACTCTGATGTCGGTCGACTACCGTTTGGCACCGGAATATCCTTTTCCAGCCGCCCACGATGACAGTTTTCACGCCACTCGATGGATCTTGGACAACCTGAATACTTTGGCACCGAACAACGGAAAAGCGATCATCGCAGGAGACAGTGCAGGCGGTAATTTGGCCGCCTGCACCCTAGCTTCAATGCCAGAGGAACCGCGACTCGTAGGAAGTATCCTGCTGTACCCGGCCACAGAGCACTACCTGCATGGCTTTCCATCTTTTAGTGAGCACGCCCGCTCCAAGCCACTGACAGCCCCTATCATGCGCTGGTTTTTCGATACTTACATGGGGGATATCACCCCTGCAGACCCGGCCGCAAAGCAAGTATTCCTCAACAGACGCACCGATTACCGCGACTTCCCAAGAAGTTTAATTGTCACAGCAGAACGAGACGTACTAAGAGATGATGGCCGACGCCTAGGTATTCGCATGCGTCAGGCTGGGGTCGACGTGACCTACCACCACTACGATGACGAAGCGCACGGTTTCGCTTGTTCAGAGGGTCCAACCGCCGGCCATCAGCACTTCATCAGCCTCGCCAGCGATTGGCTCAAGCCCTTCTCAACTACGCCGTAATTGCTCTCAATACCTGACCAACGTCTGACCCTGTGAGAATTTTCGGTGAGAAATAACCGTCACTCTCTTCCAAGGCGCGTTCGGTAATTTTTTCGTAATCCGCAACCTTAATGGCGTCAGAATTACCCGGTAGGCCCACGCTCTCACGCAAAGACTCCATAGCATCAATGGCCGCACCTGCTCCAGAAACCCCCATTAAAGGGGCTAATTCTTCAAGGCTGGTTTTTGCAGAGTCCCCAAAAACCCGCAAAACATGGGGCAAGACCATGGCGTTGGCAACGCCGTGGGGCAAGTGATAAAAGGCTCCAAGCTGATGAGCTATGGCGTGGACCGCCCCGACGTTTACCTGATTAATCGCTACACCGCCATAATAAGCGGCCATCGACATTCCCAGTCGAGCCTCAGAATCACCGGGCTCTGCCATCACTCGCGGGAGCCAGTGGGCCACGCCACGCACACACATACGGGCTGTTTCTAAACTGGTGCCTCTACTCCAAATACCGATATAAGCCTCAACACCGTGCGTCAGAGCATCTAATCCCGTAGCCGCAGTAATCGCGGGGGGCAGCGCCAGTAAGAGGTCAGGGTCTAGGGCGACTGCAACCGGTAGAAGTGCCGCGCCGCTGATGACCACCTTGCTCTGATCACCTTCGTGAGTGATGACTGCACCCATGGTCGCCTCACTGCCGGTTCCCGCTGTAGTGGGAATGGCATAGAGTGGCGCTGCCGTGTCAGGCGCTTTATTGATACCCGCCCAAGACTCGGGCTCATCTGTAGAATCAAGGGTCGCCGCAATGATTTTCGCGGCATCCATTGACGATCCACCGCCTACTGCGAGAATGGCGGTGCACGCCTGCTCACGCAGTATCTGCGCACCCTCACGAACCTGAGTAAAGGTCGGATCCGGCTGCACTCCGTCATACCAGATCAAATCTATTCCAGCATTAATAAGGACCTCGCAGGCTCGACTAGCAATCCCCAGTTCACGCAAAGGCCGATCAGTAACGATGAGCACGCGCTGATGGCCACTCTCTAAGATGCGCTGGCAAAGATGATTTGCGCTGCCCG
>ERZ1048686.1977-NODE-1977-length-14790-cov-6.407194_pt1 | contig 14790 bp, 16 predicted proteins | sample MGYA00383099_ERZ1048686 | MGnify/ENA primary metagenome ERZ1048686 (study PRJEB29581, sample SAMEA5548369) | metagenome | biome: marine; feature: coastal; material: water | depth 25 m | study: Short-term variability in the microbial, nano- and picoplankton... | reverse complement strand
CGCCGATCACTGGAATATTATGGGCTTTATAGAATTCGCGGTGGATGGCCTCTTCGCCAGACCTTAAAGCTTTGCCCGGTGACATCAGGATCGCGCCTGACATTGTCATAAGCGAAGCATCATAGGTGAAAACTGCATCTGCGATGCCGCGATCATCTTCTGGCATCCAAAAAATTTCCGCACCGGAGGTATGCAGCATCTGCACAAATTCGCTGTGGATGCCGGCAACCTTATCGGGATCAAAAAGGGGGCCGTAGTGCCATTTCTCTGGATCAGCTGTTCTAAGCGACATTCCCGGTTTCATGACAGCCACTTTGCGCAAAGTGGCTGTCATTGAGGCAACGCCAAACATCATTCGTTGCCCTGTACGCGGTCTAGAAATTCGGCGTCCTGATCGCAAAGCTCCAAGGCATCCTTAGTTGCGATAGAGGTGCAAAATTCGCCATGTAAATTTGCGATCGCCATATTGTGAACCAGATCAGGATCATAATAAGTATCATCATGTCCAATACCATTCATGGCGGCGCAGGCATCATGTACAAGATATGTGTCAAATCCCATATTACCCGCCATCCTCACAGTCGTTTCAACACAGACATTTGTGAAAAAGCCCACAACGAGGAGCCGTTGGATGCCAGCGCGCCGCAAATCCAACTCTAAAGATGTGCCAACAAACCCACTGTTTACATCCTTTTCAACAACGATGTCATGCTCTGAAGGCTCCATACCCTCTAATTGCTGGCCGCTTTCAAGGCAGAGTTTTAGAGGTGAGTTTTTCTCGCGTGAATCATGTTTGGTAAAGGCAATTTTCCGATCCGAAGTTCTCCATTTTTTTAGTATTGAAAGAATGTTGGTTTCGGCATCCAAATTGTTTCGCTGCCCCTTGGAGCCGCCATAATACTGGGTATCATTGACGCCTTTTTGAACATCAATCAAAAGCAGGGCTGTGGATGCATCAAATTTTCTGATCATGGGTTTCCTCGGCTTCAGTTTTCATTGAATATATTCAAAATGCCCACTTTTTACAGCCCTTATTAGGATTTATAATCTGGGTGGTCCAAGCGTTTCGCGGAATATAACACTTGTGCCGAGTTCGCGGCTCTTTGGCTTTTTATGATCAATCATATCCACCAACATTCTTGCTGCGATTTTCCCCATTTTTCGATGCGGGACATGGACAGTGGTCAGGGCAGGTTCAATAACACTGGCCAATTCAATATCATCAAAGCCTGTGATCGAAATGTCTGAAGGAACCTTATAGCCAAGCTGTTTTGCAGATTTAATGGCCCCAACCGCAAAGACGTCGTTGCCGCAGATAACAACGGAAGGCGGTTTTTCACAAGACATGAGTTTTTTAAAGGCGGCCTCGCCGTTTTCAATTGAGTAAGGAATTTCTATTAAGTTTAGGTTTCTTGGATCCAATCCTGACGCCTTCATGACTGACTGTACGCCCTCTACCCGATCACAGGCCCGATCGTTTTCTGACAACGGAGCGGATATAAACCCAATATTTTTGTGGCCTAGAGCGATGATTTTTTCGGCCAAAGGTGTAATAGCCTTCCGGTTATCAAATCCAATCGATATCTGGTCCTCCCCGTCTCGGTAAATCCAGGACACTAAAATGGGAACCCCGCGCTTGTTTAAGAAATCATAGGTTTTTTGCGAGCGATAATGACCGATCAAAAGAAGCGCATCCGCACCCCGCGCAATGAGTGTTTTAATCTGCTGTTCTTCTAACGTTTGACTATATGAAGAACTTGCAACCAGTAATGTCATGCCAAGTAGGCCTAATTCTTCTTGAAAGGATTGCAATCCGCGAGCAAAAATTGCGTTTTCCATGGTTGGAATAATGGCCCCGACGGTGTTTGTTCTTTTTGCAGCCAGCGCGCGCGCGTTAAAATTTGGCGCGTATCCCAAATGTTGCACTGTTTGCAAAACCCTTTCGCGCGTTGTTTTGCTTAGTTGCTCAGGCGAATTAAGGCAGCGTGAAACAGTTGCCGTTGAAACACCTGCTTGGCGGGCAACATCAGCTAGGGTCGGGATTGTTGATCCTTTGGTCATTAATGATCTCGCGGCGCGTTTAAAGCCAATCCATGTCACTAGAAGTGAATTCAAAAAGAAACTTAAATATTTATGTAAGCGCTTGCAGAAATAAATGCAAGCGCTTACAATCCGATCAGAATCAAACAATAATGAGCTTAGAAATAGAAATGTCGTTAACCCTGTCTGCTTTGTTCACTCAGTCAAATCTTTGACTGATACCCATGCACGTCCTATTTCGACCAAAATTGGTGTTTTGCTGACAGTAGGTTGTATAATGGGAACAACAAAAAATAGCGTTATGCTTGCAGCAAATTTAATCTATTGGTCGGAAATATTGGGATGAATGAAGTTCAGCTTTTTGCAATGATGATCACTACGCTAACCCTAGGGTTTATAGTGCCTTCATTTCGATTAAACCTGTTCGTTACTAAAGGGTTCCCAAGAGAGCGTGGGTTAATTGCGGTCGGGGCAGTGCCTTTCGTAGTTTTTATGCTATTCGACGCTATAGCGGCTAAATTCATCCCTGCGCTGCCGACATTACTTTTGCCAGATATCTACAATTAGGAACCTTACATGACGAGAGAATACCTCAAAAAAGCAACCCTGACCTCAACTTCTGATGCAACAGATGTAAGCGCTACTGTTCAGAGTATTCTCAATGATATTGAGACCCGCGGGGATGCAGGCGCGCTAGAATATGCTGCCAAGTTTGACAATTATACAGGCAATGTGATTTTGAGCGAAGATGAAATAAACGCAGCAATCGCATTGGTTCCAGAACGCTTAAAGCGTGATATTGATTTTGCACATGACAACGTCCGGCGTTTTGCAGAAGCACAAAAAGAGACCTTAAAAGACATCGAAATCGAGGTGGTCCCAGGCTTGATTGCGGGTCAGAAGAGTATTCCTGTTGATGCGGCGGGCTGTTATATTCCGGGGGGGCGTTATAGCCACATCGCAAGTGCTATTATGACAGTGACAACGGCCAAGGTTGCCGGATGCAATCATATTGTTGCCTGTTCTCCTCCGCGCCCGGATATCGGCATTGCACCTGCAATCATTTACGCGGCGCATGTTTGCGGTGCAGATACAATTATGGCCATGGGCGGGGTTCAGGGTGTTGCCGCCATGACATTTGGCCTTTTTGGTCTGCCGAAATCAAACATTTTAGTGGGACCAGGTAATCAGTTTGTTGCCGAGGCAAAGCGTATTTTATTTGGTCGGGTTGGCATTGATATGATCGCAGGTCCGACTGATAGCCTAATCTTGGCAGACAGTTCAGCCGATCCAATGGTAGTTGCTGTGGATCTGGTGGGTCAGGCAGAGCACGGATATAATTCGCCAGTGTGGCTTGTCACTGATAATCGCCCGCTTGCCAATGAAGTTATGAAACTTGTTCCGGAACTGATCGCGGATTTGCCAGAGGTAAACCGAGAAAATGCAACAGCAGCTTGGCGCGATTATGCCGAAGTCATTCTTTGTTCAAACCGTGAAGAAATGGCTGCGACGTCAGACGAGTATGCGCCAGAGCATTTGACCGTGCAAGCGGAAGATCTTGACTGGTGGTTAGAAAGGCTGAACTGCTATGGATCACTGTTTTTGGGTGAAGAGACTACGGTGGCCTTTGGCGACAAGGCCTCTGGGACGAACCACGTTTTACCGACCTCAGGCGCGGCGTCTTACACAGGCGGTCTGTCGGTGCACAAATATATGAAAATCGTCACATGGCAACGTGCAACGCGCAGTGGGGCAAAACCCGTTGCCGAGGCAACAGCGCGCATATCCCGACTTGAAGGCATGGAGGGCCACGCGCGCACCGCCGATATCAGGCTTAAAAAGTACTTTCCGGATGAAGATTTTGATCTAAGCGCAAATGCTTGATCCGAAATCTATACCAGCACTTTTCGACTTAAGCGGAAAGATTGCCTGCATCACCGGCGCAAGCTCGGGTCTGGGTCGGCGCTCAGCACTGGTTTTGGCTGCGGCCGGCGCAAAGGTGGTGTGCGTTGCGCGTCGGCGCGAAGCGCTGCTTGAGCTTCAAGCATCGATGCCAAGCCAATGCGCTGTGGTTGACCATGACTTAGTGGATAGAACTGGCTTGAAATCCCTGTCCAAAAAAGTGGCTGAACCCTATGGTGATCCTGATATTATTGTTCATGCGGCGGGTATAAATACGCGTGAACCGGCAGATGATATTACACCTGAAGGATGGGACACCACACTTGATTTGAACTTGCGCGCACCATTTTTCCTTTCTCAGTATTTGGTGCCTGCAATGCAAGCCAAAGGATGGGGCCGTATTATCAATTTTGCATCCTTGCAAAGCTATAGGGCCTTTTCAGGTGGACTTTCGTATGGTGCCTCAAAAGGCGGTGTTGCGCAAATGACCAGAGCCATGGCCCAAGCGTGGTCCGCACAGGGCATTAATGCCAATGCGATAGGGCCCGGATTCTTTCGCACCGAACTGACAGCTGCCGTCTTTGCAGATCCCGAACGCTCTGCTCAAAATGCGCAGCAAACCTGCATAGGCAGAAACGGTGAATTGGAAGACATAGACGGGACTGTTTTATTTCTGGCATCGCGGGCATCAGATTATGTCACCGGTCAGGTTTTAATGGTGGATGGGGGGTTCACAGCAAAATGAAAGCACTGGTTTATACAGGCCCGATGCAATTAAGCTATCAAGATGTACCAGACCCGGTTCAGAACGATGGCAGGCAGCTTATCCGAGTTGATAGCGTGGGCATTTGTGGATCGGATATGCATGCATTTCTTGGGCATGATGACCGCCGTCCTGCACCTCTAATTTTGGGTCACGAAGCCGCCGGTGTGATTGTGGGTGGCCCTCGGGATGGCGAACAGGTCACTATCAACCCATTGGTCTCTTGTGGTACTTGTCGTGCCTGTTTGGCAGGGCGGGATAATCTCTGCCCGGACCGACAGATAATTTCGATGCCGCCGCGCGAGGGCGCTTTTGCCGAATGGGTCACGATGCCAGATCAAAATCTGGTAACCGTTCCAAAAAATACACCCTTGGAAAAGGCCGCATTGGCAGAACCAATTGCCTGCGGATGGCATGCAGTCAAACTGGCTCTGTCTGCCGCGCGTAACAATCCATCAGAGCTAAAAGTATTGGTTATCGGTGGCGGCGCAATTGGTCTTGGGGCGGCTTTAAGTGCCCAAGCGTTAGGGGTTAAAAAGATCACCATGCTTGAACCAAATGATGTTCGGCGCGATTACCTTATAAATAATTGCGGGCAAAATGTCCTGTCGCCTGATGCGTTAGAGAGTGGGGCAGATTTTGATATTGTTGTTGATGGGGTGGGCTATGAGGCGACCCGAGAAATGGCTAGCGCACAGGTTCAACCGGGCGGCGTGATTGCGCATATAGGACTGGGATCAGCCGTTGGGGGTTTGGATATTCGCCGTATGACGCTTCAAGAAATTACCTTCATCGGAACGTACACCTATACCTCACAGGATTTTCGTGAAACAGCACTAGCTATTTTCGAGGGTCGTCTTGGGATTTTGGACTGGACAGAAAAGCGGCCTTTGGCTGAAGGAAAAACGGCCTTTGAGGATATTCGGAGCGGTTCAGTGATGGCGCCTAAAATCATTCTCAAGCCTTGATGTATTTCTTGTGGAAGCGTGCTAGAGACTGTTAGTTTTTCTCGAGTGGGGTATATGATGGCAACAGTAGAAAAAATGACTCTATCCGAGGCAGAACAGCTTATTTGTGATGCTTTAATTGGTGTTGGCGCACGCGCAGCCGTTGCCTTATCCGTTTCCCGGGCCTTGGTAGCTGCTGAATCAGAGGGTCAAGTAGGCCATGGGTTTTCCCGTCTTGAGGATTACGCTGCGCAGTTAAAAAGCGGTAAAATCAATCCAAAAGCCGAAATTCGAGTGCAAAGCCCTTTCCCAGCAAGTATTTCTATCGATGCAGATTGCGGGTTTGCCTACCCCGCTTTGGATGAAGCTATTGAGCGCGGGGCAGAGGCAGCACATCTTTATGGCATTGCCAGCATGTCCATTTTCAATTCCCATCATTGTGGTGCCTTGTCGATACAAGTTGAAAAACTGGCCCAAAAAGGACTGATTGGCATGATGGTGGCCAATACACCAAAAGCCATAGCCCCTTGGGGCGCCGCCGAAGCCCAGTTTGGTACTAACCCAATTGCCTTTGCTGTCCCGCGCGCAGATGCGCCTGATTTGGTCATGGACTTGTCACTTTCAAAAGTGGCGAGAGGCAAAGTTATGAATGCCAGCAAAAGCGGCCAGACTATCCCAGAGGGTTGGGCGTTGGACAGTGCTGGAAACCCGACAACAGATCCGGCAGCGGCGCTGCAAGGGACAATGGTTCCCATTGGCGAAGCCAAAGGCACCGCTCTGGCATTAATGGTTGAAACTCTGGCTGCGGTTCATACCGGAAGTTCGCTGAGCAGCGCAGCGGGATCATTTTTCAATGCAAGCGGGCCGCCGCCTCGGGTTGGACAATTTCTGTTAGCGATAAAACCAGGGCAAAAGGCTGATGGAGAGGGATTTGCAAACCGCTTTGAGCAACTGCTTGGCGAAATTAATGCAGCCCAAGGCGCTCGGCTTCCCGGTCAGCGGCGACTAAAAGCACGTGAAGCCGCGCAGTCAGAGGGTTTGGCTGTTCCTTCAGCATATGTGGATATTGCCCGTCGTCTTGCCTAAGATAAACGTATAGTTTGGGGCAATACCATTGTTGCACCACGCACATTGGGCTGTTCAAACCTGATCTGTCGACCAGCAATTGCCGGGTTAAACGCCTGCCATTTCACAGATAATGGCCCATTGCTGGTAGGTTACCGGTTGCACGGATAACCTCGAGTTTTTTATCAAAACCATATCAGCCAAATCAATGCGTTCTTTAATCTGTGAAAGGCTAACCGGCTGTGATACTGATTTTACCGCTTTGATATCGACGCATTCCCAGCGTGGATCATCCGTGGTGCTGTCGGGATGGGCTGTGGCAATAACTTCGACAATTCCAACAACAGATTTTTGTTTCAATGAATGGTAAAAAAACCCCTGATCACCGATTTGCATTTGCCGCATAAAATTGCGTGCCTGATAATTGCGAACGCCATCCCACTCTTCGCCAACGCTACCTTTTGCGACCTGATCCTCCCAGCTCCAAGTGTTGGGCTCAGATTTGAATAGCCAATACTGCATCGCTTAAATCACTTTATTCCAATGTATCAAGCGAACACTTTCAAAAAGACTGGCTTTGGCATAGGGGTCGTTTTGCGCCCAGTTTTGTGCGTCGGGAAAGCTATCCACCTCTAGCACGATCAAAGATCCAATCATTTCCCTGTTTTCATCCAAGAAAGGGCCTGCTTGGGAAACATTGCCCGAGTTTTTGATATATTCCAGATGAGCGGCCCTATTTTCTGTCCTTACATCCAAGTGATTGGCTTTGTCGTGGGCGATAAGAGCAACGAGCATTTATTCTTCCTTTTGCGGTCTAGACATTAACATACGGGTTGCCTGAGCGACGTCAATTCGGCCTGAAACCAAATCATCTACAGCTTTGGTGATCGGCATATCTAGACCCAATTTTTGAGCCAGCTTTACCGCTGCCTGAGCTGTTGATTTACCTTCAACAGTTTGTGTCTCATCCTGTTGATGACCACTGCCGAGTGCATGTCCAAACCGATAATTTCTAGATCCATCCGACATGCATGTCAGGCTTAAATCACCAAGGCCAGACAAACCCGACAGAGTTTCGGGTTTTGCATTAAATTCCAGTGCCATCCGGCACATTTCCGAATATCCGCGGGTCATTAAAGCGGCGCGAGCACTGTCCCCAAGCCCAGCACCAATTGCAATACCGCAGGCAATCGCCACGACATTTTTTAGTGCGCCTCCTAACTCGGCTCCGCTTACATCTTCGCTTCGGTAAATCCGTAATGCATCGGTTGCAATTTCATGTTGGATTGTCTTGCCAACTTCAGTTGATGCACAAGCAAGCGTCAGGGCTGTTGGCAATCCTTTTGCTATGTCAGAAGCAAAACTCGGACCGGTCAGTATTGCGGCCTCAGCTTTAGGAACCTGCTGTTTGATTATTCCTGTTGGTCCTTGCGCCGTAATTAAATCAATGCCCTTACAGCAGGCAACGAGCACTTTAGCGTCCAAATCAGTTTCAATTTTTGACAGAAGTTCTGAAAGCTGTTGCATCGGAACCGCAAGGAAAATCACTTCCTTTTGACAGGCCTCTCTTAGATTGTCAGTTGCGCACAATGAGGCTGGAAATTGTGCATCCCCTAGGTGTTTTTGGTTTTGTCTTGAAGATTGCATCAAACGCATGTGATCGCTGTTGCGTCCCCACAAGATCACATCTTTTCCGCCTCGTGCCAGTGCAATAGCCAAAGCTGATCCAAATGCGCCAGCACCCAGCACCGTGAAAGTCATGCTTTAGCTCCCTTTTTGCCACTGCCTAAAAGCGCCGACTGTTTTTCGTCCAAAGGCCATCTAGGCCGAGCAGATAAAGTCATATCGTGACAGACACCAAGCTGATCAAGTTCAGCAGCAGCATAGGCAATCATTGCGGCGTTATCAGTGCAGAATTTTAACGGCGGTGCGACAAAGGTTAAATTTAGATCAGCGGCGAGTTGTTTTAATCGCCTTCGGATTTCAGAATTTGCTGCAACACCCCCTGCAACAGCTAAGGTTGGTTTATGTGGGTTCAGGCGTAAATACTGCTCAACGGCACGCCCCGACTTTTCCACCAAAACATCCGCCACAGCGGTTTGAAAACTGGCGCAAAAGTCGCTGCGGTCTTGATCATAAAGTCCGCCCTGATCTTCAAGCATGCTATCACGGGCCCGTAAAACCGCCGTCTTTAAGCCCGAAAATGACAAATCACATCCGGGGCGATCAAGCAAAGGCCTGGGAAAACGAAAACGATTTGGGTCGCCGCCTTGAGCTTTTTTTTCCACTTCGGGTCCGCCGGGTTGCTGCAGTCCCAGTAATCGAGCAACCTTGTCAAAGGCTTCACCTGGGGCATCATCAATGGTTCCGCCCAATCGGTGAAACTCTTGCGCAGATTTTACAATTAGAAATTGGCAATGCCCGCCAGAAGCCAATAGCATGAGGTAAGGGTAGCCTACCTGATCTGTCATACGCGGAGTCAAAGCATGACCAACAAGGTGATTGACACCGATCAAGGGTTTGCGCAAGCCCAAAGCCAGCCCCTTGGCGCTCATGACACCGGATAAAACGCCTCCTATCAAGCCTGGGCCAGCGGTAACGCCAATCACATCGACATCTTTTAGGGTCTTTTCGGCTTGCGCCAAAGCATCAGTGACACATATATCCATTCGCTCAGCATGCGCGCGTGCAGCGACCTCAGGGACAACACCGCCAAACTCTTTGTGCAAAACTGACTGACCAATAACAACCGAAGATAAAACCTTTGCTTTTTGGCCCGGCAAAACCTGCACAATAGCAGCGGCGCTATCGTCGCAGCTGCTTTCCAACCCAAGATAAAGGCCACCGCTCGCAACCATAATTTCTTCCATTGTGTGACGTGTCTAAGGCAGGTAGCATCCCAGAGCATGACAAACAATCCCACTGCTCAGTTGCCTTCTGTATTGATAACGCGGCCGCGCGCCGCTGCAGAGCGCTTTGCCGCAGAACTTTTAAATGAATGTCCCGGGTTGAATATCGTCATAAGCCCTGTTCTTGCGATTGCTCCGATAGGAGAATTACCAGAATTGAGCCAGTACGAAGGAGTGATATTTACCTCACCCAACGCTGTTGAGCAATTTTCCGCTTCAACGATTGCGGATGGGTGTCATTGTTTTTGCGTTGGCGATACGACGGCTGAAGCAGCGCGTCAGATCGGGTTTTCCGCGATTTCTGCAGGAGGGGATTCAACGGACTTGATAGATTTAATCGAAAGTGGTCCCACTAAGGGCCGTATGGTTCATGTACGAGGCGTTCATAGTCGGGGAAGAATTGCTCAACGATTGTCTGATATGGGACGCCCATGTGATACGGCCGTCGTCTACGACCAAATTGAAAAAACTCTCAATGAAAAGGCCAAGCAGCTATTTAGTGCAAATATACCAGTTATTGTTCCTATCTTTTCGCCGCGAACAGCTGAGTTGTTTCTGAAGCAGATACAGCCTTCCATACAGACTTATATTGTTGCAATGAGCCAATCTATTGCCCAAGTATTTGCCAAAACCCCCGATATAAATTGCAGTATTGCCAAATCGCCCGATCAAAAAGCAATGCAACAAAGCGTTGTGCGGTTATTAAGAGATGCGAACTTGCTTGAGCCGCTGGCAAAGCACCATTAAACTAACACATAAGGTTTTATCTGCGATCAACGAGGTCTTAGATGACGAAAAAAGAAGATAGTACAAAAAATATAGAAGCAGAAAAACAAAAAACGCCTGTAAAAAAGCGTTCTAAAAAAGAGAAAGTTTCGAAGATCGCTCAGCAGAGTAATGGCGGTGTTGATGAGGTTGAGCAAAAAGCCAACCTTCAGGGTGATAAAAACCCAGAGATTATAGATGTTTCAAAAGACGATATACTTGAGCTTGAGCGGCAAACTCAGGATCAAAAACAGACAGTATATTCTCAAAAAGCCACACCTAATCGTGCCAATATGACCGTTTTAATTGCTGGCGGGATTTTATCTGTCGCTATCGGATTTGGGGCTGCAATTGGCTTATATAAATATGGTGTTTTGATATCATCATCTTCGCCCAATGAAGAGCAACCAGATTTTAGCGCTAATATTTCGGAGCAAAAAGGACTAATTTTAGAGCTTGAAAAAAAATTATCTAATGTTCAATCCAAGTTGGAGTTGTATATTTTACGCGCTGGAAACAATAATACATCAGAAAAAACAGAGCTTTTGGGTGATGAAATAAATCGAGCCCTCACTGAAATTGAGAGTGTAAACTTGCAGGTTTCAAAGCTTTCAAAGCGTATAGATAGTTTAGAACAACGCCCTGTGCTAAAGGCAGTTCCGGAGGATATTCTTGAAAAGCATAGCAAGGAACTCGAGGCTTTGCAGAAAACACTGACGCTTCAAAGAGAGCAGGTGCAGGCAGTCATGCAGGAAGCTGAGGAAAAAGAGACCTTGGCGAAACAGACGGCTCATGAAGCACGGATATTTTCAGTAGTTGCCAGACTTTCTTCAGCTATAAAAAATGGAGATAACTATGCAGAAGTACTTGTAGATTATGAAGCCGCCAGTAATTTGAAAGCCCCTGATCTTTTACATAAATACGCAAAGACCGGTTTTGTTACCAAAGAGAAATTAGTCGAACAATTTCCAATTGTGGCGCGAATGGCGCTAAATTCTGCCCGTTCAGAGGGAAAGGAAGCACAGGCAAAAACTTTTACAAATTATTTAAAAACGCAACTCAAGGCCCGTTCAGTTATGCCTAGGGAAGGTATGTCTGCCGATGCAATACTGTCACGCGCCGAAGCTGCGGTGAAAGACGATAAACTGGCAGACGCGTTGTCAGAACTTGAATCGCTTGATTTAGCTGCACGAACCCAAATGGGTGACTGGATTTCCCAAGCCGAGGAACGTCTTGCAGTGGTTGCTTATATAGACACAATAATGGCAAAAATAGAAAAATAGGGCGCTTAGATGTTGCTTTCTTTATTTAAAATTCTGGTTTTTCTGGCGCTGGTTGCGGCCTTGGCTATGGGCATCACCTATTTGATGGACGCCGAGAATATTATTCTTGGGGATGTGCAGACAACAATTGCCGGCACTGAGTATACAATTAGCCCGCTACAAACGGTAATTTTTATTTGTATTTTGAGTGTTGCCGTGTGGTTGATGCTAAAATTATTCACCCTGCTGGTGGCAATATTACGATTTATTAACGGGGATGAAACGGCCGTATCGCGATATTTTTTTCGAAGCCGTGAACGCAAGGGATATCAAGCCTTTTCAGAAGGTATGTTGGCTTTGGCCTCAGGTGAGGGAGGTCTTGCAATGTCAAAAGCGTCTAAAGCTGAAAGATATCTGAAAAAACCGGCTCTGACCAACCTATTGGCTGCTCAAGCTGCAGAAATGTCCGGCGACCGACAAAAAGCTTCTGAGATTTATAAAACCTTAATCACAGATCAACAGACCCGATTTGTTGGTATTCGCGGCATTTTAAAACAACGATTGGAAGATGGCGAAACCGGGGTTGCATTAAAATTGGCAGAAAAAGCGTTTTTGATAAAGCCCAAGCATGAAGAAACGCAAGATATTCTGCTATCGTTACAAGCACGATCCCAAGATTGGCGGGGTGCGCGAAAAACGCTGAACGCGAAGTTAAAGCACGGCAGTCTGCCGCGCGATGTGCATAAACGTCGTGATGCGGTTTTAGCCCTGTCACAAGCGCGAGGAATTCTAGATGATGGACAAACAATCGAGGCGCGTGAGGCAGCAATAGAATCTAATAGATTATCCCCCGATCTAGTCCCGGCAGCTGTGATGGCTGCCCGGAGTTATATCGAGCAAGACAAGCATAAATACGCATTGCGGGTTATCAAAAAAGCCTGGGGGTCCCAACCACATCCAGATTTGGCAGCTGTGTTCTGCGAAATAACCCCGGATGAAACGCCTTTAGAGCGGTTAAAACGGTTTGAAGCGCTAAGCAAACTTGCACCAGAACACCGTGAAACAAAATTGACACTGGCTGAATTGCATTTGGTGGCAGAGGATTTTCCGGGGGCACGGCGCGCTTTGGGCACGCTATTGGATCAGGAACCTGATGCCCATATTCTTACAATTATGGCCGCCATTGAACGCGGCGAAGGAGGAGAGGATCACGCAGTACGCGCATGGCTTGCCAAAGCGCTAAGTGCCCAAAGAGGTCCACAATGGGTTTGCGAAAATTGTCAAACGGCCCAATCTGAATGGGACCCAGTGTGCCCGACCTGCGAAGCCTTCGACACTATGTCCTGGAAAGAACCTCCCGCGACCACATTCAGCTCTTCAACGCATCTGGAAATGCTTCCTCTTTTAGTTGGAAAGCGTGCCAACGGTGAGGTTTCACGACCAGTGGACTATATCGAGCGCGATGCAAAAGAGGAAATAGATGAAAAAGACCCGAGCCCAGCAGATCAAAAAATATAAGGGCAGCATCTGAAGCAAAAGCTATTATGAGAGACCCTGGAAATGATTAATTCAGATGATGAAAATGAACCAATTATCAAGGCAAAGGTTATTGAGGGCGACTCAATAAGTCTTTCTCCGAATTGGAATGTCGACACTGATTTAACGGATATAATTGCCAAATGTTCTAATATATTAAAGGACTGCGGGTATAAAGACTATGCCTTAGCAATCCAAGATGGCCGTGAAGAGCGAACAGTATTTCATTATGCGGGATTGGCAATTTTGCATGCACAGCAAACCCAAGCTAAAATTAAAGAACATGGTACTGAAGATGCTGTATATAATGCAATGCGCGCGGTTCAGTTTCAAAATCTCGCAATCATGCATCATACTGATCTAGGTATTGATAAGTGGGCTGATAGAAAATCTAGTACCGGGGCCTTGCTGATTGGAAAGTTTTCCGGTGAAGAACTGCTTGAGCTACGCACTGAAATGGTGATTAGGCTGCGACTTGAAAAGGTGATGGAGGCGATGATCCCACGTCATTGCGCAAAAATTGAGGGTAACTATCTGAGCACAGGTATGGTTCCCAAAAATAAGGTTGATAAAATGCGAAAGTATCTTTTGGATCAAGGCTTGATCCAAAATTCTAAATAATATGATTTTTATTACCTTTACTATCCCAGTCGCTGGCAAGTTTGTATCGAGTTCTCTAGTATAGGACATTGCACTTTCCCCCAATAAACCACTGAACGTTATGGGCTGTATTGTGATGTGCTAGGATATGCTGAATATAATGATACCAAGATTTCAGTATGAAAATTAATTCTCAAGCCGCCTTATTTTGTGCATTAAGTACAGCCTATTTGTAGAATGTTTCAAAATAACTATCTGGTAAATCCCGCTTCTCAAACCAATCGGTCGAACAAGAAGTGCTGACAAAGCACTTCCTAATTATTGGTTTCAAAGAAATATCCCAAACTGAAGTACCGCAGATAGTAGGCTGAATGACCAGTCTATTTCGGAAGGAAAATATATCCGTTTCAAGAAAAAATACTTTTTGTCCCATTAGAATGCCCTCATCGAAAAAATCTAAATTAAAATTTTCGGAGCAATTCCATTCGGTAACGTAGGATATCTTTGCAGATAGATTCAGTTTTTTCTCATTCGTTTTTAGATCAACTCCGGTCAATAATATTTCAGAAAAACCCTCCCAATTCTCGCAGATTGGTCCTTTAATTGATACGATTTCGCCCATTAGCATAACGTTAAAGGGCACTCCCCATTTTGCGCGCAAAGTATCGGTAGCGAGTTGATACGAAAGGGGTGAGCAAGTCACTGCCTGCGCTGTTAAACTTGAGCAAATTACAATTTTGCTGAAAAGAACTATTATTATAATTTTACGACGTAAAGCTTCAACCATCTATTCATAGCTCCCGGCCCATTAAAGAAGATAGGCAATAGTCTAGGCAATATAGGCAAGCTCAAAAGTCCCCAGATACTCAATTAAAGGGCCGACGTGAAATGGGTGCAGTGTGGCCCGAACATGGATGTTTTGGCTAATCTATGACAGGGCTTACTATTGCCACAGGTATTTTAGTCAAGCCATTATCATCTTGTAGGTATGTTGTAATTAA
>ERZ1048686.1962-NODE-1962-length-14862-cov-5.161883_pt1 | contig 14862 bp, 5 predicted proteins | sample MGYA00383099_ERZ1048686 | MGnify/ENA primary metagenome ERZ1048686 (study PRJEB29581, sample SAMEA5548369) | metagenome | biome: marine; feature: coastal; material: water | depth 25 m | study: Short-term variability in the microbial, nano- and picoplankton... | reverse complement strand
GATCTGGATGGCGACCTGGATGGCTATCTTCTGACGAATCGCCCGTTCTCGCCCGAGGAAAACTACAGTGTGAGCGATCGTGCGACTGCAAATCGGGTTTACCGCCAGTTACAAAAAGACGCCAAGGGGAATTTTATAATGCCAGAACATCTGCGCGAGATTTTTGAAGTGGTTTGGAATCCAACGGGTCAGATGCAGATGTTTATTAGAGCCGGCCAGTATGATTATCTTTATCGTAATGATGGTCCGGCGAAAGAGGGCGGAGTGCCGCGTTTTACCGATGTCACCGAGGCCGCAGGATTAAAAGATAACGGGATGGGTTTATCAGCCACTTGGTTTGACTACGACGCCGATGGTTATCCTGACCTTTTCGTGGCAAACGATTATTACGGGGCGGATCATTTATTCCGCAATGATGGCGATGGAACTTTTTCCGAAGTCACTTTGGAAACCTTACCTCACACTCCTTGGTATTCGATGGGATCAAACGTTGCGGATCTAAATAATGACGGTCTTCTAGATTTCATGGGCTCGGATATGATGGGGACCAATCATTTTCGCCAAAAGGTGGGGATGGGAAATATGAGTAAGAACGCTTGGTTCTTGGATCACGCACAGCCAAGGCAATATATGCGGAACTCGGTCTACCTGAACACTGGGCTAGGGCGCTTTATGGAAGCGGCCCACATGACCGGGCTCGCCAAATCGGACTGGACTTGGGCGTTGAAGTTTGGGGATCTCGACAACGATGGGCATGTCGATCTCTTCATTGGAAACGGAATGACTGGGGATTTTTTCAATAGTGACACTACCGCGGCAATTCGAAACGGAACTTATCTTCCAGATAATGTGGACGAAGAAAGGCCGCCTCCCAAGAAAGATACCAACCTAGCATTTCGAAACCTTGGGAACCTTAGGTTCGACAATGTTGGCGAGAGCTGGGGGTTGGCCAAGGCGGCTGCGAGTTTTGGAGTAGCGATGGGCGATTTGGATGGGGATGGCGACCTTGACCTTATCGTGAATAATTTTGAAGACCTAGTGAGTTTGTACCGTAATGATTCGCCCGGCGGAAATCATCGCGTGAAAATTCGGTTGAAGGGGAAAAAGAATTGCTACGGGATCGGAGCAACCTTGAAAGCGATCATGGAAGATGGGGAAATTTTGACGCGATACCTCACGTTGTCGCGAGGTTTCTATGCCTCGGACGATCCCATTGTTCACTTTGGATTAGGCGAAAACGAGAAGATCGAGGAGCTGCAAATCGCTTGGCCAGGTGGCGTAACCCAGAGCATTAAAGAACTGCCTGCTGATCGTTTTTATACCATTACGGAGCCGGATAAATCTGATGTTGTGGACCCAATAAGAGAATCCCCACTTTTCACCCGGATGAAAAAGCCTCCTGGCGGGAAACACTTTGAAATGACTTTTGATGATTTCGACCGCCAACCTCTCCTTCCACAAAAGTATTCGCAGCTTGGTCCGGGAGCCGCGTGGGGTGATGTTGATGGTGATGGCGATGATGATGTTTTCATCGGGCAGGGTCGTGGTTTTGCGGGGCGGCTGTATTTTAACGAAAACGGAGAATTTGAGGGGCGTTCTTTCGATTGCTTCAAAATCGACAAGGACTGCGAGGATATGGCGCCACTATTTTTTGATGCGGACGGCGATGGAGACCGCGATCTTTATGTGGTGAGCGGGGGTGTGGAGTGTGAGCCGGGGGCCGCAGTGCTGTTGGATCGTCTTTATCTGAACGATGGAAAGGGGAATTTTTCGAAAGCCCCTGCTTCAGCCCTTCCAAAGGTGACAGAGAGCGGAAGTGTGGTGTGTGCGGCGGATTTTGATCGCGATGGGGATACCGATCTCTTTGTGGGTGGCCGGGTCATTCCCGGCCGATACCCGGAGGTCCCTGCGAGTCAGCTCCTGGTCAATGATGGAAAGGGGGGATTCTTGAACGCGGCTCCCGACTCATTGGTTAAAACCGGATTGGTTACAAGTGCGCTCTGGTCAGATGTCAATGGAGACGGCTGGGTCGATCTTTTGGTGACTCATGAATGGGGCCCAGTGAAGGTTTTTTGCAACCAGGGGGGACGATTAGTTGATAAAACCAAGGAGAGTGGGGTTGGAGAACTCCTTGGCTGGTGGAATAGTATCGCGGCAGGGGATATCGATGCTGATGGCGATCTTGACTATGCGGTTGGAAACGTGGGCCTTAATTCCAAGTATCATGCCTCTGACGATCATCCAGTCCTCCTCTATTACGGGGATATGGATGATGCCGGGCGCCCCAAGATTGTGGAAGCTGAGTATGAGGGGAAGACCCTCTATCCGGTTCGTGGCCGGAGCTGTTCCAGCAATGCGATGCCTGGCTTAAAGCGGAAATTTCCAACCTTTAAATCTTTTGCAGTGGCTCCGTTGGATGACATCTACGGGAAAGATAAGCTGAAAGAATCTAAGAAGTTGAGCGCCAACATTCTGGAGTCTGGAATCTTGATCAATATGACGGAGGAAGGTGGGCCGCCCAAATTTAAATTCCAGCCTCTTCCCCGGCTGGCACAAATTTCTCCCATATTTGGACTCGCCTTCACTTCGATTGATGGTGATGCCTACCCTGAGCTCTATGTGGTTCAGAATTTCTTTGGTCCCCAACGTGAAACTGGAAGAATGGATGGTGGAGTGAGTCTTCTTCTGAAGAACAACAAAGGTCAGCTCAGTCCAATATGGCCTGATAAAAGCCACTTACTTGTTTCTGGTGATGCGAAAGCCCTCACGATTTCAGATCTCAATGATGATGGATTACCGGACTTTCACGTTTCTGTGAATGCGGGTAGAGCGATGGCTTTCGAAGTGAATCCCGAGCAAACGAACGCCGATCAATTTCTTTGTCTCCAGCTAAAGGGCAGGGAAGGAAATATCGATGCTTCTGGTGCTCGGGTCTCTTTGCGAGGAGAATCAATGCCAACTATTACTCAGCAAGTCAGTAGCGGGGGAGGCTATCTCTCTCAGAGTTCTCCACGGCTTTTCTTTCCGGTAGGCTCTCTGAAGGGTGAAGCTTTGAAGGCGCTGGAAGTTCTGGTTCATTGGCCATCGGGCAAGCAGTCGACCACCAAAGTGGGAGACTTGAAAGAACGCGACGGCCGATATTGGATCGAGGTTTCTCCCTGAAAAAGGACGGAGCTCTCAATTTTGTCGAAAATCATCACGATGAAACACTATTGTCTTGCCGCCTTTGCTCCGAGTTTGATACCTAAGGCTGGCGATGTAAATTGACGCGTGGTCAGGAACCGCGGGTAGACCTTAGTAAAATTAAACAATGAAATCCAAATACTCACTTCTGGTTAGTTTCTTCAACGCGATTGTGATCACCGGGGCCGCCTTGAGCCCGGCCTCGTTCGCCAGCCTTGCTTTCTACGATGCTGAAATCAGTGATGCGCATGGTGGTGGTGCTGGCACCCTGCCTTATGCGTCAGTTTTGACTACGCCTGCCGTGTTCGATGGAACGAATATCGAACTTTTTGATTTTGGAACGATTTCTGGTGATGCCACTTTTGAATTTATTTTGAGTGGCGATCCAGTCGCCGGGGGGAATAACGGTTACATCGGGAGAGCTGATGCGAACTCGGGCAATAGCCTTCGCTATGAGCAATGGTCTGATACCGGCGCTCTTGGATTCACTCGGGCAGGCGTTGCTGACAATTTCTTTTCTGACGCCAATGCTGCGTCTCCTACGGATGATACCCATGTCACCTACCGCTGGACTGAGGCAACTGGCACAATGGACCTTTTCGTCAATGGTGCGGCCACGGATTCCATTGCAGGAGCTACCTTTGAGATGCCCACTGGCCCCGGACATTTGGGGAACGTTAGCGATGGTGGAAACGAGGGGATGATTGGCACGATTTCTCGTGTTACGACCTACAATAGTTTGCTGGATGATACCACGATTCAACAACACGCAAATGCTTGGTTGGCAACCGGAGATCCGAGCATTGGGGTTCCAATGAGCGTGGATCTTGTCCTTGATGGTTCGGCGCAATCGTTCGGACTCGTTGTAAAGAATTTGGGTGAATCAAATGTTTTGACCGTTACAGCGGTCACGGTGGACGGAGTAAACGCTGACTACTTTACAATCGATACTGCCTTGCCGCTTAATATTGATCCGGGTGAAGAAATCGATTTGGAATATACAGTCGATCCAGGAGGAGCGAACGGGGATGTCGAAGCTGATTTTTCCATTTTTAGCAATGACGCGCTCAATTCAGAGGCCGAAGTGCAGCTATCGGGGTTGATCCGTGACCCTCAGATTAGTATCCAGCCCGCTCTTGATTTTGGTGCTTCGGATGTCGAAGTAACCCAGTTAATAGAGATACAGAATCTCGGTAGGGCTCGTGCTTTAAACTTGGGAACGCTCGAGATTACCGGGACCGACGCCGCCAAGTTTTCTGCGAGTGGTCCTTCGTCTATTACAGCTGGTGGCAGTGGGAATATCGAAGTTACTTTCACCCCTGATAATACAGGTGGCTTCACTGCTCAGCTTGAGATTGGTAGTGATGATCCAGGGAGCCCGGTCACCCTTGTAGCCCTTAGCGCTTTCACTCCGATTGACGAGGGTTTTCTGTCCGCCTATGACTCCGTGATCTCAGCTGACCACGGCGGTGGCACTGGCATTCTGCCCTATGCGGCTGTTTTAACCACGCCTGCCGTGTTTGATGGAACAAATATCGAGCCCTTCGATTTTGGAGCAATCTCTGGCGATGCCACTTTCGAATTTATTCTGAGTGGAGATCCAGACACCGGTGGACGGAACGGATACATCGGAAGAGCTGATGCTAATGCGGGCAACAGCCTTCGCTATGAACAATGGGATGACACGGGTGCTCTTGGATTCACCAGGGGAGGCGTTGCTGACAATACTTTTTCAGCTCCCAATGCTGTGTCTCCTACGGATGACACCCATGTCACTTACCGTTGGACTCAAGCAACTGGCACAATGGACCTTTTCGTCAATGGTGCGGCCACGGATTCCATTGCAGGAGCGACCTTTGAGATGCCCACCGGCCCCGGACATTTGGGGAATGTTAGGGATGGTGGAAATGAAGGAATGATTGGGACGATCCACCGCATCACAACCTACGATATTTTGGTGGATGATGCCACGATTCAGCAACACGCAAACGCTTTTGTTACAGGGGCCGGCGCGTCTGAATTTAAAGTTAACTCCATTGACTTCAACCAAGCCAATGGGTTGATCACCATCGTCTGGAACTCGATTCCTGGGGCAGTCTACGCAGTCGATTACTCATTCGATCTGGTTGAATGGAATGAGCTGGATGACAGCGTGCCTGCTGATGATAAGGTGAAGTCATTTTCGACACCGAGCAATTTACTTGAAGGTGAGACAAAAATATTCTTTAGAGTCAGGCGTCCCTAGTGGAATCATTGTGATCCTTACTCCAATTGTAGCTTGAGCCTCCCAAATTTTTGAAGCGCTGATCCAGCGGGTGCGGTGGAACGGAAGACTAGGTTTTCTTGTGTGTCGCTGATTCGAGTGCGTTCGTGCAAAACGATGTTGGCTGATCCTTCGATCCAATTATTGAGGTCAACGGAAATTTGAGGAGCAAGCGAAACGTCGTCCGCGGTCAGGTTTCGTCGGAAACGGAAGACAATATAGTGCTTGGTAACACCTTCAAGGGTGAGTGATTCGAGGGCGATTGTGCCCGAGGCAAGATCCGATGAATTTGGGTTCGTTCCCTCGAAATATTCTAGGAGGTTGTCTCTACCATCCCGATCCGGGTCAGCATCTGTTTCGGGAATCGGAAGGCCATTTGCAATCTTCCAATCATTGTAGTTTGAGGAACCGCTACCTCCGGGAGATCCTCCCGAACTCGCACTAGCACGCCAATTAGCGGGATCTCCATACTCTGGTATTGGTGGTCCCACTGGATTGATGAGAACAAGCGTGTAGCTGTCACCATCCGGCTCCTCTGGCCATGGTGATTGATCGTTGTAAGTGAAGGAGAGAATATTGGTGTCAGTGGCGTCTACCAGGGTGATGAGTTCACCGTCGTTACTGAGATTACCGGAATACTCACCTGCGATTTTTGAAGAAAATGCATTTCCATATCTTTCTTCGAAAGCGGCAAGGTTCTTGACGATGAGAACGCGCGCTCCTGGATCCAAGGATCTGATCTCTGCGGTCGAAAAATCAAAGGTGACACCGTCGATAAACTTCACTCCACTTAAATTGATCGTTTGGCTTCCACGATTCATGAGTTCAATAAACTCAAAGTCATCTCGGTCGGTAAATCCTGCCGCTAATTCTGTTGCGCTAGCATCGGCAGGCCGGTAGTGAAATTCGGAGATGACGAGATTTTCGGCGCTAGCTGGAATGGTATCGACTAGGAAGTAAGCCTCTGCAGGCGCACTCCAATCGGAACCATCGCGGGTGCGAGCGGTGATCAATACCGATTCGTTTAAGACGAGTCCGTTAGAAACCGTCGATTGTCCTACTTCGAGTTCAGGGGTAATCAAAAAATCCGAGCTTCCGATACCGTCATTCAATCCATGAATTGCTAGAATGTTGGTTCCATTGACTAATTCACCCACGTGAGTGTTGACGTCAAAGGTCACAAAGTTGACTGCCTCGGTGTCGGAATGACCACCGTTGGCACCTGAATCCCAAACCAGAGTAGCAGGAGCATTTTCGGAGGCAATGAGGACCCCGTTGAGGTAGGCAACGAAACCATCATCATACTTCATCTTCAGCCTCATCACGTCGTAACTCGAGGCATTGGCTAGATCGAACTCTAATCTGAGGTAAGCGGAGGTATTGACTCGATCCATCGTGGTGTCGAGATTGAGATTGATGTAGGGGTCGTAGGTGTTAACTCGGTCGTAGCCAACCCCAGTTGTTCCAGTCAGCCAGGTGGTGTCATTGAATAAGGCTGAAGTCCAACCGAGCCCTGAAGGGGGAGCAGTTGCGGTAGGAATCGTGACTCTCACTGCATCTCCCTCAGTAACGACCTTGGTCATGGTGACGCCACCTTCGAACTGAATAGCGGAAGGAGAGATGCCGCCGCCTGATCTGCGGGGGTCGCTTCCATCCGTGGTATAATAAATCGTTCCTGGTGGTGGGGAAAATTTGACGATAAAATTGCCTGCCACTTCTCCGCCATTCTGATTGTAAACCGGGCGAGGAGTGAATTGACCATCATACCAATCAGCTCGAGTGGTCAGCCAATTCTTAAAGGTATTGAGCTCGCTGTTCCAACTCCCTTCATTGGAGAACCCCTGTCGGATGGCCCTTGTGGTCCCGATTTCAGCGGCCTGTCCATTAACGATGGATTCGATCCCGGTGTTACTCATTGCGCGATCGCGATGATAGAACCATCGATCCACGTAGAGTTGTTCGAAATCTGGATCATCGAAGAGGCGGCGATACCAGAGGCGGTCGCCTCGATGGCGGAAAGTGCCGGTAGGCCCTCCTCCGACGTAGTAGCTGCTCCAGTTGTAGTCCCAAGCTGGTCCCATCCGGAGTTTGCCATCGTCACCCTTCCAAGGGAACATGCTGATCAACATGCCGTCGCCGTTACGGCTCAGATTATTGAACATGAAATACTCTACGAAATCTGTCGGGTCGAGATACTTACGGTAGCCATTGATAGGGTCGAGCCACTGCGAGTTGTCGTAAAGGACGTCTTCGAATTCCACAAACCAATCTTCAATAGCGGCCCGTTGAGTTGCCGTGATGCGATAACCACTGGGGTTGTCAAAGTTGAGGTAGCCATTGCTTTGTCTTGGAATGTCATCTCCGCTACCGGCACTATTGGCCGAGGTCTGTGAGACGCGGTTTGGGCCCCGGGTATGGAAAAGCTGAGGCCGGGTAGATCCATTTTCAGCGGGGTAACCACCGACTGGGATAGAGTCCATTCTATTCAGGCCTAGCAACCAACCTCCTTCGGTTCCGTCTTCATTAAGTTTGTCGAATTCGAGTCTTCCTTCTCCTCGGGAGACTTTCTCAAAGATGGCATAGACGCCACGGCGATCGGCAAGAGAGAGGGCGCCTCCGTTGGTATTAACGAAGGCTTCGACCCAGCGAATGCGCGCGGCATATCGCCCCATATTATTGCTCAACTCATACATGAAGGTGTTGAACATCATGGAGGGGTCCTTGTTGCGATCAGTGTCTGGGTAATAGAGAACCCAGTCAGAATGAGCCGGCATACCTAGGACATTTACGTCCTTTTCCTCTCCGTTCTCATCCCACACCTCCATGCTGTATGGTTTTTGAGACCAGGTGCTGGAGAAGGCGCCACGACCACGAATTCCAGTCCGACTGATCATTTGGGGAGGGTCTGTCAATGAGGCCATACCAGTCGTTTCGTTGCGATCGAAAGTGGCCCAAACGGCGTTTTGGCGCGCCACCTGTTGGACCCCGGATCCGGTGCCACTCCAGCTTTTTGCAGGCACTGTTCCTGCACCGAAGTTATCGATAATCATGAGTGGGAGGTCGGATTCGTAGTTGACGAGATCTGCGGCGAGCCGGATGAAGTTTTCACCAGAAATTGGTCCAGCCACTCCTTCTCTGAGGGCGATGGCACGAAGATGACTGGTGCTAGTCAGGTTGATGGCTGAGGAGTAAAGGATTCCATTGTCGGTCGAGGGAGTTGATCCATCGGTGGTATAATAAATCGATGCACCCGCTGTTTCGGTGGCGAGAGAAAGATTGAGAGGTTCCGAAAATGTACGGCTGTTGAGGGAGAAGGTGACCGCGGAGGGTGGTGGTATCGAAGCATCGTTTAGTTGACCGGGAGTTGGGTTGCCAAGAACGCGAGAGGTAGACAAATCTCCTCTCAGAATTCCGTAAGAAACATCCTCATCAAGGGCTGGATAGGTGGGGGCGAATTCCTGGAGGAGTGTTGATCCGCTGGCGGTTACGAGAGCCAAATATTCACCACCAGCGCTAAGCTTAAAGTTCGTATGGATTTCCCCAGCTGGCCCGGCCGCACCCTTGCCTGAAGCAAAAATAATAGTTCGTTCTCCCGGAGCGAGGGGAAGCGGCGGAAATGACCATTTGGTGAGATCTGATGAGTCCTCGGTGAGGAAGTAGGAACTTAGATCGACGCTGGAAGCGGTTGGATTGAAGATTTCAATCCAGTCAGAAAATTCGCCGTTTCCGTCTTGTAGGACTGTTTCATTAGCGGCCATGAATTCTGAAATGACTGGATGATCTGCGACCCTTGCTACCATAATCTTGATTGCTGAAGTTTTTGAGCCAGAGGAATTTGCGGCAGTCAAAGTGTATGTGGTAGTTCCGCTGGGAGAAAGTGTGATAGACCCATTACCCTCGCCCGTTTGGGCACTCACGTCGCCGGGTGCGGGAGTAATTGCCCATGCATCAGCAAATTTCGTCGACCACCTTAGGGTGACGCTCTCGCCTGCATTGATCGTGATACGATCGGAGATGAAAGAGGTGATTTGTGGCACTGGATTTACAGTGACAACGACATTCTGAGTGGATGTTCCATCTTCATTGGTGGCACTTAGAGTGTAGGTTGTTGTCGAGGGCGGGAAGACGACGAGTTGACTTTGTCCGGTAACATTTACGCCGTTGATCGAGAGTGAGGTAGCATCTGTCACAGACCAATTAAGGGTAGAACTTCCTGGCGCAAGGAAGGCCTCGGGCGATGCCGTAAAGGAATCGATGGTAGGAGGTTCGGGAACATCGTTGTAGGCATTGGAATGTCTTTCGATGTCTTCAGAGGTCAGTGCTTCATTGTAAATAGTGACGCGATGAATAGTCCCAACCATTCCTTCGTTACCGGCCGCCGAATTGTTCCCAAGAAGGCCGTTACCGGTCGGCATGTTGAAGCTGCTTGCTACCGCGGTGTTTTGCCCGACGAGTGTTCCATCGAGGTAGAGGTCCATTCGCCCGTCACCGTCCCAGACATAGGTAACGTGAGTTGCTTCGGTCGGAGAAAGAACAAGTGGGCTGAACGTATAGTCGGCTACTCCTCCCTGTGTGAAGCCGAGTTGCCCGGTGTCGCTCCACTGTTCATAGCGCAGACTGCTTGAAGAATTTGATCCGACAGCGAGATAACCATCTCGCCCTCCGGCTACGGGATCGCCCTCGACAATGAATTCGAAAGTCGATTCACCGCTGACTGCGCCAAAGTTAAAGGGAAAGCTATTTGAACCATTAAGAGTGGTGGCGGAAGTAAGCTTCGCAATCGATATAGGCCCTCCTCCAATTTCATCGGCAGCAAGAGATTGATCATAAAGCTTGAGGCTAGCCTTCGAACAAAGTCCGGAGCCGAATACGAGTGAGATAATCAATAAAGGAAAAAAGGGGTACCTGAAAAATAAAGGGGGCATATCAAAGAGTCACATTGAGGCTCGGGTGATAAAGGTAGTCGAAAATTTGATTGAAGGAAAGCAGGCTTTCCGAGTTGGTAGTGGTTTTCAAAAAATAGTTGGAAGAGCGAGTGACCTAAAGTTTTAGAAGTGTTTTGTTGATGGGTTTCAAACTTCGTAAGGCTTGAGGTGACTCGTTCGAAATCCTAGGTTAGTTTTCAGATATGGTGAAAGAAGAACCCCAGTTTGAGGTGGTCCTAAAAATGGTTCTTTGGGATGAAGACCGGGAAGCGATTTTTCGGAGGCTTAAAGTTAATAAGGTGACGGGTGAACGAGCTGAATTGATCTACCAAGCAGCTCGGGCGGAGCGCGTGAAGAGCCTTCGAATTGATGGGCTTAAAGGTTTGGGGCTTGGGTTAGCTTGCCTGTCGGTCGCGGTCGCTTGTTACTTTGGGTTCCGATTAGATGAACTTGAAGTTAGCCGTTTTGGAACCGGATTTATAGCTCTACCTCTCCTTCCTTGGTTGCTGGGTTTCTTCGCGGCAATTTTGTTAGCTTTTGGAATTTGGAAGGTCGTTCAGGGCTCAATTGAAATCCTTTTTGCTTCGATGAAGAAGGGATCGATCGCGGACCGCTAGTGCGGAGGGACGATTCCGGTGTCACGAGAGCATAAAGAATACTTAAAGAATCTCAGGTGAGGATTCATCTAAAGGTCCTCTTTACGTTCGGTGATACAGATGGGTTTGAGAGCGGTCTCACTAGAGGACAGGCGCGAATTTTTCTACTGCGAGGGTGAGGGCGTCTGCCCCGCCAAGATTGCTAGGGCAGATGACATAAGCGAGACCAGGGTGAAGGGTTTCATTCCCGATCGTCCACACCGGGACGCCGGGAATAATTTGGCCAAGAACTTGAGCTTGTTTGACTCCGAGTGCATCGGTTGCAATTCTGAACGAAGTGATGGCGCCTTCGGCGACAAGAAACGAAGGACGTTCTCTGATCCCTTGGACGATATCGATCAGTGCTTGGGAAATGCGATGGGTAATTTTGAGGCCATCTTCGCTATCGAAATTTCTGCGCGAGGTGAAGAGGACGACATTTTGACCAGAGGTCATGGCGGTCTGGACATCAGCAATCGTGCTCTTGAGGTTGAAGGTAGAGTTAATGATGTCAGGGATACTGAGTTTGATTGCGGTGAGGTTAGGCGTGTTTTTTAGGAGATGGTTAAGTTGGTCGTGCGTCTCTGGAGTTTCGGAGCCAATGATAATGAGACCACCGTTTGGGTTGGGTTCAAGGTCTTGTAATTGCCATGGCTCAAGAGGTGGACGGGAGGGAATTCCGGCGAGCGATTGCACGAAAGAAGAGGCTGAGCGAATTATGAAGCGGCGATCGCTTTTGAGGAGGGCAAGGGAGAGAACATTGAGATCTTTCAACGAGGTTGCGTTGACGATGCAGGTCGAGCCATTTGGCAGTTTAGCGAGCTTGGTGGAGATGTCTCCAGAGCGAAGATCTGGAAGAGAGAGAGATTGAATATCAAGCGGATCTTTTGATTTCTCGGCGAGATAGTCTGGCAGATAGGAGTGTGAAAACGGAAAAGTGTTGTCGTTGGCGAAGGGGGTGAGATGGACTGGAGTGACGTTATCCCCTTCGACGATATAATGGGTATCGTTTAGGGTGAGACATCCACCATCCGCGAGGAAGGGGATGAAAAGGATTGGGGCCTCAGGGATCTCGAGGGCTTTGCGAAGGGTGTTAGTCTCGAGTGGGAAGTGGCCTCGGAGGTTCGAGTCGGAACGCGAGACGATAATGACGTCGTTTTGGAATTCCTTGAGTGTCTCTCCGAGATTTTGATGAAGTTCGGTGGTTTGTTCCTCGTTCAGTGATCTTGAATTGGTGAGGAGAAAAAGAACGGGAGGAGCTTCATCAATTGCGTCCTTGATGGTGGTTGGTGTCAGGTCGGTGATGACTGGTACATCGAAGAGGGTTTGGGTTCCCGAAGGCTCATCATCAAGAACTACGATGGTTTTTTTAGATTCAATTAGGAAGTTATGAATTTCCGGAGTGAGGTCATCGGAGATTTCAGGCGGGAGACCAGAGAGTAATTCGTTCAGAGTCATGGAGAAGTGGTTTGCAAGAGAGAGGGAATGATCTCAAATCGGGCTTGGATGCAAGTGTCCATTGGGCTTGCGGAGCGCTTGATAACACGGATTAGGTGATGGGAAAGCTTCGCGATTGCAAGAGAGAGCCTCGCTGGCCGGATTTGATTCATTAGAGAATGACGGGGTGAAGCGAAAATTAGGCACAACTTTTGAGAGACAGAATGGTTACTAAGTTGTTAGAAAACCCTTACCTATGAAGAATTCGACACTTATTCCTCTATTTTCTCTGACGGCGGCAGCAGCTTTCGGCTTGGGTTGGTTTGGCCGTCCAGATTCGGGAAGTGATCAGAAAAACTCTTCTGGTCCAGAGTCTGCGGATCGCAAAAGTCGCTTCATGACAGGATCGAGGCCGTCTGGAGGTGGAGTCCGTTCTGCTGGCCCGGAATCAGAATTCATCTCCAAATATCTGGTGAACGGTTCCATTTCGGGCGAAAAAATGACCAGCGCTATCAAAGAGATTTCAGACACTAATGATCCTCTTCTACGCCAGAAGATGTTCGCAGCGTTACTCGAAAATCTTACATCTGAGAATGCAAGGAGCGCATTCTTAGCTCTCCGCGAGGGGCGCCGGGGAGGGCCATTTGGTCGTGGTGGTGAAGACCAAATTCGACTTTTGGCAAATGCTTGGGGCAGAATTGATGGAGCGGGAGCAGTGGCGGCCTTGAAAGAAATAGCGTCTGAGGAAGGTGAAAATGATCGGGATGATTGGCGTGGCCGTGGAGGGCGTGGTTCTGGCGCGCTTTCTGGAGTGCTGGCCGGCTGGGCGACTGTGAATGGTGCGGAAGCTTCGGCTTACCTGAATGGTATCGAGGACGAGCGCGAGCAGCGCGCGGCAGCATTCGGAGTGCTCCAAGGAATGTTGGTGAATGGAGTAGATGAAGCCATGGGATTTGTTCGCAATCTTCCTGACAGTGAAGATAGCGCTCGGACGAAAGGGTTTTATATGGCGATGGTGACTGACGAGATGCTCGAGCAAGGCCTAGATCAGGCGAAGACTTGGGTTGATACCGTGAAAGAGCCCGAACTTAGAACTGGTGCTCTTCACCAGGTGACGATGGAAATCATGAATGAAGATCGCGCGGAAGCGGCGGAGTGGATTGCACAATTTGGTGATGAGGATGCAGCTGCTCCGGCCGTGAATCGCTTGGCTGATGATTGGGCTGATGAAGACCCGAAGGCCGTCATGGATTGGGCCGAGAATCTTTCAGGCAAGTCAAAAGCCGAAGCTTATGAGGAGGCGATGCAAAGTTGGGCGCGCCAGGATCCGGCCGCAGCAGGAGAGTATTTATCGAGTCTGAAGGAGTCACCTGAACGTGATGCTGCGGTGGGAGGATATGCCACTCGTGTTTCCCGAGAGGATCCAGGGAGTGCAATGGAGTGGGCCAAAACGATTAACGATGAAGGAATCCGGGAGGAGACAATGGTCGATGTAGCTCGTGATTGGTATCGCAATGATAAGACGGCTGCCGAAGAGTGGATTGCATCGAGCGGTCTTTCCGAGGAAGCGGTAGAATCGATTACGACTCGCCGTGATTATGGTCGCGGCGGTCGCGGAAGGTAGCATCTGAGCTAAATTTCAGATTAGAGAAACTCTAGGGAACGAAAGGGCCTCGGATTTTTCTTGAGTTGGGGGTGCTGATGACTCTCCCGTTCGCTGATTGTCCGAGGCAATACGGCAAGCGTTTTAAAGTTTCACTCTCTTGCCGGTATCGAGGCTTTTGCGGCCACCTTCTAGAATGGCGGTGGTGTTCCGAGTGGTTTCAATGGTGGCGAGGTTTTCGCGCTTACCTAGAATGAAGTCGGCGATGCTTTGGTAGCCGTAACTGGATTGTCCCGCAAAGCGACCATTGGCATCCGGAGTGTATCGGAAAAAGAGAGGGTTGGGTGATTGATACCCACTGGTGTCCGAAGCGAAGTCATATCCGCGGTGGGCTTGATCGACCCGCACTTCGCCATCGTGATGGAGGGCGAAGAATCGTTGCTGTGAATGGACCTCAGCCTTTGCCGCAATCCAGGAGGAGGTGTAAACCGCGGTGGCTTCGGTCCCAGAGTTGTTCAACCAATCGACCATCAGGGTGATGGAGTCTTCGGCGGGTAGGCCCTGACCTGTGGCAACGCCGGTAGAGGCGGAGGCAATGACGGAGACAGGACGGGCAAGCCCTTCGAGAGCCCAGCAATGAAAGTCGATGTGGTGGGTGTTGAGGTAGTAGGAAATATCAGACGATTTCCCTGCCCACTCGCGGAAAGAATCGAGCTGAGATTTGGGTTGCGACATGTAGCTGGAAAAGTACGAAAAATCTCCGAGGCCCCGTAATTTTTCTCGGGCATCGGAGTAAATGGGATCCCACCGCTTATT
>ERZ1048686.1959-NODE-1959-length-14872-cov-4.551866_pt1 | contig 14872 bp, 13 predicted proteins | sample MGYA00383099_ERZ1048686 | MGnify/ENA primary metagenome ERZ1048686 (study PRJEB29581, sample SAMEA5548369) | metagenome | biome: marine; feature: coastal; material: water | depth 25 m | study: Short-term variability in the microbial, nano- and picoplankton... | reverse complement strand
AAATGTATGAATGGTGATAAATAAAGACTTGAATCAATTAGCCAAAATATTAAAGAAATTAAAGTAAGGCTTACTAAAAAAGTAATAGGTAAGTGCCAAGTAATAATTTTCTTAAACCACATGAAAATCCCTCCTAGCAAGAAACTAAGGCTAATAATAATTGAAGCATTAAAATATGATCTAATAGGCATTCCTTCGCTAAAATTAAGCTCATAAGGTTTATCTAAAAATATTTGGGTTTTAATATAGTCAAGTGGGGTAGCGCTTGAAACACTGTCAATTAATCCTTTTGGACCATAAAAAAATACTTCTAATTGTTGTGCTATATTGAAATCTAATAAATGTGTAGCAGGTAATGGCCACTTAGTCATAACAGCAGGAAAAGAAATTAATAAAACTGCATATCCAATCATCGCAGGATTAAATAAATTTGAACCTAAACCGCCATAAAGGTGTTTAGCAACAATAATTGTAAAGAGAGTTCCTATAATAATTATCCACCAAGGAGTAATAGGTGAAATAGATATGGCTAATAAACTAGCGGCCACTATCGCACTTCCATCTGTAATAAATAACTTAATAGGTAAATTTCTTATTTTAAGAATAAAGTATTCAGCAATAAGTGCTGTAATAATTGCAATGGTTAAATTTAAAAGAATTCCAATACCAAAAAAGAATATATAAGCTAATATTCCAGGTACAAGAGATAACATTACTAGCATCATCACTAAAGTTACGCTTGGAGCTTTGTGAATAAATGGTGATTGTTGGTTAAACATTATTCATTTTCTCTATTATTTTCTATTCGTTCTAATGTAGCTTTAATTTCTGCTCTTTTTTCTTCAATTAATTTTGATTTTTCTGCATTAGTATTTTCCGCTCTTCTTTCCGCATTTCTTTGAGCGCGCTCTTTTTTCTCTCTTTCTAATCTTAATATTCTAAAATCAGTTCTATCTCTCGCAATATCAGCTTCTTCTTTTATTATAGATTCTGCAATAATTTCACTTTTTGCATATCTATAAAATTGTACGAGGGGAATATTGCTTGGACAAACATATGAACAACAACCACACTCAATACAATCAAACAAGTTATAGTTTTGCGCTTTTTCAAATTGATCTGATTTTGAAAACCAATATAATTCTTGAGGTTGTAATGAAACAGGGCAGGCTTCTGCGCATTTAGAACACCTAATGCATGGAAGAGGTTCTTTTTTATTATCTATCATTTCTGGTTCAGCACTAATAACACAATTCATAGTTTTAGTAACTGAAACATCAATAGATGGCAATTTAAAGCCCATCATGGGGCCACCCATAATAAAAGTATTAGTTTTTATTTTTTGACCACCAGCATCTTTTATTAAAGAGTCAAGTGGAGTACCAAATAAAACGTCATAATTTCCCGGTTCTTTAACATTCCCTGTAATTGTAACGATTCGACTTAAAGAAGTTTCACCATGGATAATAAATTTATAAATAGCAATAATAGTTGCTACATTAAACATTTGAATGCCATATTCTGGCGGTAATTTTTCTTTAGATATTTTTATTCCATTTATTAAAAAAATAAGGCTTTTAGCATACCCACTTGGATAAATAGTAGGAACAATTTTTATATGAATATTCGATTCTTTTAAAATTAATTTAGAAATAATTTCATATGATTCGGGTTTATTATCTTCAATACCAATTATAGTTTCCTTAGCTCCTAATAATGACTGAACTAATTTAATACCTTCGATTAAATCTTTACTACGCTCCTTCATTAACATGTCATCACATGTTATATAAGGTTCACATTCAGCAGCATTAACAATTAGTGTATTAATTAGATTTTTCCGATTGTTTCCTATTTTAAGATGACTTGGAAATGCAGCTCCTCCTAAACCCACAATTCCAGAATTTAATAAAAGTTTATTTGTTTCTTCAATACCAATTTTTTTCCAGTCAATAGGAGTCTTTTTTATCCATTGATCTTTTTTATCAGGAACTATTGTTACACAAAAATCAGGTAAGCCAGAAGGGTGGGGAATTAGTAATTTTTCAATAGATTTAATTTTTCCAGATGTTGGAGCATGAATTGCAGCCGATATATTTCCATCAGCCTCTGCAATTAATTCACCTTTTAATACCTGATCACCAACTTTAACTTTTAATTTAGCAATATTCCCGATATGTTGTCTCAAAGATAATCTTAGCTCTGATGGAATTGGTAGTGATTTAATAGGGTTTTTTGTCGAAACCTTTTTATTAGTTTCTGTTTGAATTCCACCATTCAATTTAAATATTTTATCTAATAATTTCAATGATTAACCTTTGTTTTTATTGTTGAAATTGAATATACAGGATATTTCCATTTCCAATTTTCGGCATTTTCTTCTATTGGTTCCATAGTGATACAATCTACTGGACAAGGAGATAAACATAATTCACAGCCAGTGCATTCTTTTTCGATAATAGTATGCATTTGTTTGGTTGCACCTAAAATTGCATCTACTGGACAAGCTTGAATGCAGAGCGTACAGCCTATACATGTTTCTTCATCAATAAATGCAATTGATTTTGGTTTTGTTGCACCATGTTCTTCATTTAAAGGTTTATAGTCGACACCCATTAATTCTGCAAGAGCTCTAACACCTTTTTCTCCCCCAGGAGGACATTGATTAATATCAGCATCACCTTTTGCAATAGCTGTAGCATAGGGCTTACATCCAGGATAATTACATTGACCACATTGTGTTTGCGGCAAAATAGAATCAATTTTATCGATAATTGGGTTACCCTCAACTTTAAATTTAACAGAGGAGAAGCCAAGAACTAATCCAATAATAATAGCTAGAAATAATATTATTAATATAGAAGTTAACATTATTTATCGAGTCCAATAAAGCCCATAAAAGCTAAACTCATTAGAGCTGCCGTTATCATTGCAATTGCGCTACCTTTAAAAGGTTTAGGCACATGTGCACCTTCTAATCTTTCTCGTGTTGATGCAAAGAGGATAAGAACAAAAGAAAAGCCTAATGCACCTCCAAAACCAAATACAGCTGATTCAAGAAGGGTATGGCTAGCCTGAGCATTTAGTAATGGAATACCTAATACTGCGCAGTTTGTAGTAATTAGAGGTAAAAATATCCCAAGCATTTTATATAAAATAGGAAAGTTCTTCTCCATTAACATTTCTGTAAATTGAACAACTGCTGCAATAACTACAATAAAAGTTAAAGTTCTTAAGTAAACTAAATCATTAGGTTCAAGGAGGTAATGATTGATAGACCAACTAGTCATTGAGCCAATCGTTAAAACAAAAGCTGTTGCTGCAGACATGCTAATTGATGTTTCAAGCTTGTTAGAAACCCCCATAAATGGACAAAGACCAAGAATTTTAGTAAGCACTATGTTATTAACAAGAACCGTACTAATTATGATCAATAGATAATTATTTAGCATATGCATTAAATTATAGAGGATTAATATCTTCTAAGTCTGCCTTTTTAAGTATAAAATTACTGAAACTATAACAATATTTTTATATTATAAAAAAGAATAATAAATTATTTAATTATATAATTTAGTTATATATATAAAAATTATAATTGTTTGTTGTTTCGAGTAGAATATAAATTATTTAAGATTTGTGGAATTAATTATGTTTCAAGGCAGTATCGTTGCTTTAGTGACTCCAATGAACCCAGACGGTTCAATTGATGTCGATAATTTTAAAAAACTTCTTGATTTTCATATTGAAAATAAGACAGATGGTGTTGTTGTTTTAGGCACTACAGGAGAATGCCCAACAATTGATTTTGAGGAGCATACTTTTTTAATAAAAGAAGCAGTATCACATATAAATGGAAAAATTCCTGTAATTGCTGGGACAGGAGCAAATTCAACTAAAGAAGCAATTTTCTTAACACAATCTGCTAAAGAGGTAGGTGCAGATGCTTGTTTATTAGTTACTCCTTATTACAATAAGCCGAATCAGAAAGGTTTATACGAACATTATAAAGCCATTAATGATGCAGTTGATACTCCACAAATATTGTATAACGTTCCATCTAGAACAGGCTGTGATTTAGAAAATGAAACTGTTATTTCTTTAAGTCAACTTTCAAATATTATTGGAATAAAAGATGCAACTGGAGAATTAGAACGTATTAATTTTTTAAAATCAAAAGTTAAAAATGATTTTATTTTTATTAGCGGTGATGATCTTACCTTTTTAGAATATATGAAGAGTGGCGGATGCGCAGTGATTTCTGTAACAGCAAATGTTAAGCCAGATTTGATGCATAATATTTGTTATAGTATTTTGAATGGAGATATTGAAAAATCATATGATATTAATAAACAGTTGAGTAATCTTCATAAAGCAATGTTTATTGAATCAAACCCTATTCCTGTTAAGTGGCTTTTAGCTCATTTGGGTTTAATTAAATATGGTATAAGGCTTCCTTTGGTTGAGCTTAATAAAAAACATCAATTAAATTTAATTAAGATTTTTGAATCTATTAAATGAAAAATATTTTTATATTCTTTTTATCTTTTTTACTAATATCATGTGCTGATTTTGATGTAATGGATAGTGAGGTTGTACAAGCTGTAACACAACCAGATTATGTAAGTTCTTCAAGAGCTAAAAAGCTTGATATACCTCCTGATTTGACTGATGTTGAAACTAACACACAATATGGTGTTCCTGGTGAAGCCGTTTCTTATAAAAGCTATGAAGATGCAAAAAAAGCAGGGTATACAGAAGCAAAAGTTCTTGAGAATCCAGAAGGTATGCGAATTGTTAAGTCTGGTAATTTAAGGTGGTTAGTTGTATCTGAAACACCTGAAAAATTATGGCCTCATTTAGAACAGTTTTGGCGAGAATTAGGTTTTGGTATTAAAGTTATTAATAGACGAACTGGGGTTATGGAGACAGAATGGATTAAGTCATCAAAATTAAAAGTTGATACTAATAAAGGTTTAGCAAGTAGATTTGATGCGTGGTTAGATGGGCTTTCAAAAATAGCTGATAGAAGAAAATTTAGAACTAGACTTGAGTTTGGTGTAGAAAAAGATACTACTGAAATTTATGTTTCACAAAGAAGTATTGTTGGAATGGATGAAGAGGCAGCAGAAAGAGTTAAAAGAATGAAAGAAGGTTCTTGGTCAACTGACGTTTATAAAATTGAAGAATACATTCCAGATGAAGAAGAAGCTGGGGAAGTAACTGAAAAATTAAAAAAAGAAACAAGCATTGATGAATATGAAATCAATGCAGAAATTCTAAGAAGATTAATGACTAAGTTGGGAATGACAGATTTTGATGCGAAACAAAGACTTGCAAACCCAGAGGTAAAAAAGAATGCAACTTTAGTTGAAAATAAACGTGGAAATTATTTATTATTAAATGATCCTTATGATCGATCTTGGAGAAGATTATCATTAGCTCTTGATATTATTGGATTTGTTACAGAAGATAAAAACAGATCTGAAGGTATTTTTTATGTTAAATATAAAGATTTAGATTTTGATGGTCCAAAGAAAAAGAATAAAGGTTTAATTGATAAATTAGCTTTTTGGGAAGATGATGAGGAAGAGGAAAGAAGGAAACAAGAAGAAGAGGAAAGAATAAATAATTCAGATGGAGCTGATGAAGCAGAAGTTATTGAAGATAAGTCATTAACAGAAGAAATTATGAGCTTATGGGGATCTGATGATGAAGAGGGGCTTGGAAAGAATGAAAAGAGATATCGTATAAGAATTAAAGAAGATAAAGAGGGTGTACGAGTGTTTATGGATTACCCTAATGGCAAATTAAATAATACAAAAACAGCACAGAGTATTTTAAAGATTATTTATGAGCATCTGAGGTAAAAGATTTTTTGATATATATTCCAGTAAAAAGTTAAAATTATATTATGTACAATATAATTCGATTTTTCTTATTTCTTTTTGATCCTGAATTTGCTCATCATTTAGCTATGAAATCATTAAAGTTAGCTAATTATTTTGGATTGTTAGATTTAATTTCAAAGAAAATAAAATGTAAACCAAGAGTAATTATGGGATTAAGGTTTAATAGCCCAGTTGGTTTAGCAGCAGGTCTTGACAAAAATGCTGAATATATTGATTGTTTATCAAAACTTGGGTTTGGTTTTATTGAAGTTGGAACTGTAACCCCAAGACCTCAAAAAGGTAATCCAAAACCTAGATCTTTTAGACTAACTAAAGAAAAAGGGATTATAAATAGATTTGGTTTTAATAATGATGGTATTGATAAAGTAATAAGAAATATTCAAAGGTCAAAATTTAGAGGTATTTTAGGTATTAATATAGGAAAGAATTTTGATACTCCAATTAATAAGGCTATTAATGATTATCTTATATGTTTTAGAAAATCATATTTATTTGCTAGCTATATAACATTAAATATTTCTTCACCAAACACTAAAAATCTTAGAAAATTACAGGAAAGTGAAAATTTGGAGAAATTACTCAAAGAAATTAAGAAAGAACAAAAAAAACTACATAAAAAATATAAAAAATATGTACCTTTTTTACTAAAAATTTCTCCTGATAATACAAATTTACAACTTACTTCTATTTGTAAATTATTGATAAAATATAAAATTGATGGTGTGATAGCAACAAATACAACGCTTTCAAGAAGCGGGGTTCCTATATTAAAAAAAAGAAATGAATCGGGAGGTTTGTCTGGACTTCCTTTAAAATCAAGTTCACTAAAAACTTTAAAATTTATAAAATCAAAGCTTAATGGAAAAATACCAATAATTGGTGTTGGTGGTGTAATGTCTGGGAAAGACGGTAAGGAAAAAATAGATAATGGAGCAGATTTGATTCAAATATATTCAGGTTTAATTTTTAAAGGACATAGATTAGTAGATGAATTATGTAGAGCAATTAAATAATTATAAATCTAAACCTTATTTATTTTCATATAGAAGATGCCCATATGCTATGAGAGCAAGAATGGCGCTTGTAGAATCAAAAATAGAATTTGATGTTTACGAAATATCTCTTCGAAAAAAACCTCAAGAAATGCTTATTATTAGTTCAAAAGGAACAGTCCCTATTTTAAGATTGAATGAATTAGTTTTAGATGAAAGTTTAGAGATAATGAAGTGGGCATATCAAAATAGTAAATCTAATAAATTAATTTTTTTAGAAGCAAGTAAAAAAAAGATATCAGAGGAATTAATTGAATTAAATGACGGTAAGTTTAAAGATTCTTTAGATTGTTATAAGTATTTTGAGAGATATCCAAATAAGTCAAAAGACGAACATCGAAAAAGCTGTTACTTTTTTTTAGATATTTTAGAAAAGAGATTACAAAATTCTTTATTTTTGATTGGCGATGAAAGAACATTCGTTGATATATCTATTTTTCCCTTTATAAGGCAATTTATGAATGTTGATAAAGTTTGGTTTGATAATTCAGGGTATGAAAAAACAAGAAAATGGTTAATATCGCTTATAGAGAGTAATTTATTTCAAAAGATAATGGTAAAACCTAAATTTAACTAAACTGATAACTTTTCTTTGTTTTTAAGGTTTAGAATAATTTTATCATTATCATCAATGTCAATTTCGACTTCACCGCCGTTTATAAGCTTTCCAAATAAAAGTTGATCAGCTAAAGCTTTTCTAACTGTATCTTGAATTAGTCTTTCCATAGGCCTTGCTCCCATTTGAGGATCAAATCCAGTTTTTGCTAAATAATTTTTTAATTTTTTTGTAAAAGTAGCATCAACTTTTTTATCGTGTAATTGATTTTCAAGTTGCATTAAGAATTTATCAACAACTTTTAATATAATCTCATTATCTAGTGCGCTAAATGAAACTATAGCATCAAGCCTATTCCTAAATTCTGGCGAAAATATTTTTTTAATTTCTATTTGCTCATCACCAGTTTTTTTATTATGAGTAAATCCGAAGTCTAATTTAGATAATGCTTCAGCACCAGCATTAGTTGTCATAATAATAGTTACATTTCTAAAATCAGTTTTTCTTCCATTGCTATCTGTAAGTGTTCCATCATCCATTACTTGAAGGAGTATATTAAAAACATCTGGATGGGCTTTTTCAATCTCATCTAACAATAGAACGGCATACGGTGTTTTATTTATTTGTTCAGTTAGTATACCTCCATTATCATATCCGACGTAACCGGGAGGAGCTCCAATTAATTTAGATATTGAATGTCTTTCGATAAACTCACTCATATCGATACGAATCAATTCAATACCAAGAGTGTATGCCAGCTGTTTAGCTACTTCAGTTTTACCAACACCAGTAGGGCCACTAAAGAGAAAGCTACCAATAGGCCTATTTTCTGGACCTAATCCACTTCTGCCCATTTTAATTGCTGATGAGAGAGAATTGATTGCTTTATCTTGACCAAAAATAACGGCTTTTAAATCTCGCTCAAGTGTTTTAAGTGCATTTCGATCATCTTTATTAATATTTTTTGCTGGTATTCTTGCAACTTTAGAAATTACATTTTCTATTTCTTTACTTCCAATTACTTTTTTCTTTTTATTTTGAGGAAGGATTCTTTGTGCGGCACCTGCTTCATCAATAACATCAATCGCTTTATCTGGGAGTTGTCTATCATTAAGAAATTTTGAAGATAGTTCAGCTGCGCTAATTAATGCATCAGTAGAAAATTTTACATTATGATGTTTTTCAAAGTGAGATTTCAAACCTTTAAGAATGTTAATAGTTGTTTGAATATCAGGTTCTTCTATATCTACCTTCTGAAATCTTCTTGTTAATGCATGGTCTTTTTCAAATACTGATCTATATTCTTGATAAGTTGTTGCTCCAATACATTTTATTTGACCTCCTGCTAAAGCAGGTTTTAATAAATTTGAGGCATCTAATGTACCTCCGCTAGCTGAGCCAGCACCAATAATTGTATGAATTTCATCAATAAATAAAATTGAATTTTTTTCTTCATTGAGTTGTTTTATTACTGTTTTTAGACGTTGCTCAAAATCACCTCGGTATTTAGTTCCAGCAATTAATGCACCTAAATCAAGTGAATAAATAGTTTTACCTTGAAGTACTTCCGGTATATCTTTTTCAACAATTTTTTTAGCTAATCCTTCAGCTATAGCAGTTTTTCCTACTCCAGCTTCACCTACTAATAGCGGATTATTTTTTCTTCGTCTACATAAAATTTGAACAACACGTTCAATTTCTATTTCACGACCAATTAAAGGATCTATTTTATTTTCCATTACTAACTTATTAAGATTAACTGTATAAGTTTCAATATTCTTATTTGTTTTAACTTCAGATTCACTTTCGCCTTGAATTGATTCTTTATTTTCTGTTTCAGTGACTTTTGATATTCCATGAGCTATAAAGTTAACTACATCTAATCTAGCAATACCTTGTTGATGGAGAAAATAAACTGCATGAGAATCTTTTTCTCCAAATATAGCAACTAAAACATTCGCACCTGTCACTTCTTTTTTCCCAGAAGATTGAACATGAAGCATTGCTCTTTGAATTACTCTTTGAAAACCAAGTGTTGGTTGAGTATCAACATCATCATTACCAGAAACAATTGGTGTGTGTTCTTCTATATGCCCTGAAATATCAGAACGTAATTTTTCAATTTTTGCCCCGCATGCATTTAAAACTTCCGATGCTGATGGATTATCGAGCATTGCAAGTAAAAGATGTTCGACAGTAATTAACTCGTGCCTTTTTTGTCGAGCATCCATAAACGCCATATGAAGACTAACTTCTAATTCTTGTGCAATCATAAATTAAACTATATCTTTTCTATAATACATTGCAAGGGGTGTTGCGATTCTTTTGCTAAATTTAATACTTGATTCATTTTAGTTTCAGCTATCTCAAGTGGATATATACCACAAATACCTATTCCTTCTGTATGTATTCTTAGCATTATACGTGTTGCATCATCTGGGGTCTTATTAAAAACTTTTTGAATAACGTTCGCAACAAATTCCATAGGAGTAAAATCATCATTTAAAATAATTACCTTATAAACATTAGGTAGTTTTGGTTTAACCTTTTTGGGTTTTAGTTTTAGACCTTCTGCGTTATCAGTTTGCTCCATTTTTAATTTTTACTTTTTTTAAAGTCACTATAAATTTTTACACTTTTCACATTTTTATCTTGCGCATTAATTATTTCGAAAGTAATATTTTTTATCTTAAAACCTGTATTAGGTTCTGGAATATCTTCAAAAAATTCTAAAATTAATCCATTTAAAGTTTTAGGGCCTTGAAGTGGTAAATTAAGATTTAATTTTTTATTTAATTCTCTAATAGAAATTCCTCCATCTACTATCCAACCATTTCTATCAAAAATAATTTTTGATGGTTCAATATTGAATTCACCAATAACTTCTTCAAGAATATCTTCTAAAGTAACTAAACCTATAAATTCACCATGCTCATTTACAATTAATCCAATTCTTTCTTGATTATCTTGAAATTTTTGCATTTGTTTATATATTGGTGTTCCAGAAGGAATAAAATAAGGGGGGTCTATTAGATTAATTAATTCTTCTGAGTTTGAAATCTTCATATTTTCTTTAATATAAAATTTAAATAATTTATTAATATCTAAAATACCTTCTATTTCATCATTGTCTTTCTTTTTTACTAGGATTCTACTGTGATGAAAATTTTCTATTTTTTCTAAGATTTCTTCGATACTTTGATTTAAATTAATAGAATCAATATTTGTGTGAGGCATCATAATTTCATCAATAGTTACTTTTTCAAGGTCTATAAAATTTAATAATAAGGATTTATTTTTATTAGGTATAAATTGACCTGAGTCACTAATAATACTTTTTAATTCATCCATAGTAATTAAATTATTTTGTTTAAAGTTAATTTTAATATTAAAAATTTTCAATATTCCTAAGACGAATATGTTAACAAAGAGAACTATGGGGTAAAGAGCTTTTAGAATAGGAAACAGTAAAAAACTACATGATAATGCCAATTTTTCTGAGTGAGCTGCAGCAATAACTTTTGGAGAAATTTCACTAAAAATTAGAATTAGAAATGTTGTTATTAATGTCCCCATCATAATAATAATTTCTTGCTCTCCATATAATTGGACAGCTATTACAGTAACTAAAGTAGCTGCTGCTGCATTACAAAAATTATTACATAATAAAATTACACTTAATAATTTATCTGTTTCTTGAAGAAGTTTTGTTGCTAATTTTGCTCCAGTATCTCCATTTTTAGCTAGATGTCTTAAGCGATATCGATTTATAGACATTAAGCTTGTTTCGGAAATAGAAAAGAAAGCGGATACTATTAAAAGTATAACTAAGAGAATAATTTGATTTGTGAATGAAAAATTAAACACTGTGTAGATTTATAGCTCGGTATTTTCTTTTTTTCTTTCTGGGGCAGAAATTGCTAAATTATTTTGATTTGTTCCAAGCCACATTGCCATAGGACAGCCAACCATAATTGAAGAGTAAATTCCAAATAATATACCAATGGTTAATGCTAATGCAAAATTATTTAATATTTCACCACCAAAAATTAACATTGATATCACAACAGTCTGAGTTGATAGATGAGTCATTATAGTTCGTGACATTGTTCTAGTAATCGCATTGTTAATTACATCTGCAACTGGTGATTTACGCATCTTTCTGAAGTTTTCTCTGACTCGATCAAAAACAACTACAGATTCATTTACTGAATAACCTAAAACAGCTAGTACAGCAGCAAGAACGGTTAAATTAAATTCCCATTGAAAAAAGGCAAAGAATCCTAAAATAATAATAACATCATGCATATTTGCCATAATTGCTGCAATTGCAAATCGCCATTCAAATCTCATTGTTAAATAAAGCATGATTCCAATACAAACAAAAAGAACTGCTAGCGCACCATTTTCATATAATTCATCTCCAACTTGTGATCCAACAGATTCAACTCTTTTAACTTCCATTTTATTATTTGATGATTTGAGAGCAGTTGATACTTTTTCAGATAGTTCTGCAATCGATAAATCTTCTCTGATAGGCAATCGAATTAAAACATCTTCTTCAGTGCCAAAATTTTGAACTTGTGTATCTTTTAAATCTATTTCTTTTAAAGTTTCCCGAATATTTTCTATGTTAGCCGCTTCAGGATAACTAATTTCCATCATTGTCCCACCAGTAAAATCTACTCCAAGATTTAAACCTCTTAAAGTAATAAAGAAAATTGCTAAAATAAATGTAGTAATGGATATTACTGCAGATATTTTGCTGTATTTCATAAAAGGAATATCTTTTTTTACTCTAAAAATTTCCATATCTTTAGTTATTATCCACTTTAAATATTTCACCTATTGATAATTTAATTTTCCCGCGTTTATTTCCATAGATGTAGTTAACTATGGCACGCGAAACAAAAATTGCGCTATAAACAGAAGTTAAAATCCCTAATACATGAACTACTGCAAAACCTTTAATAGGACCAGAGCCGAACATAAAAAGAGCTAACCCTGCAATCATAGTAGTTATATTAGAGTCCACTATAGTTCCCCAAGCCATTTCATACCCATTATTAATACAAGCTTGCGGTGTATTGTCATTTCTTATTTCATCACGAATTCTTTCATTAATAAGAACATTTGCATCAATAGCCATGCCTAATGTTAGGGCAATAGCTGCTAAACCTGGAAGAGTTAATGTAGCCTGAAGTGCAGAAAGTAGACCTACTAAGAATAACAAATTCACGGAGAGCGCAATAACTGAAATAACACCAAATACCATGTAATAAATAGCCATCATAATAATAATTGCTATAAAGCCCCATATTGTTGATTGAACACCACGTGAAATATTTTCTTTTCCCATACTTGGACCAACCGTTCTTTCTTCTATAATTTCCATTGGCGCAGCTAATGATCCCGCTCTTAAGAGTAATGCAATATCTGTAGCTTCTTGAGCATTTCGCATTCCGGTAATTTGTACACGACCGCCACCTATTTCACTTCTTATAACAGGAGCTGTAACGACTTCTGTTAAGTTCTTTTCAATTAAGAGAAGCGCCATTCTTTTACCAATATTTTCTCGTGTTACTTGTTTAAAAACACTAGCACCTTTTCCATCAAGTGTTATTGAAACAATAGATTGTCCTGTTAGTGAATCAACTCCTGGCCCTGCATTAGTTATTCGTTCTCCAGTCAAAATGACTTGTTTTTTTACAAGAATAGAATTACCAAAACGATCTTCAAAAACCTCTGAATTTATTGGTATTTGATCCTCATTTCCTTCTTCAAAAACAGTTGGATCAAAATTATCTTCATTAACCATTCTCATTTCTAAAATAGCTGTACGACCTAAAATTTCTTTAGCTTTCGCTGTATCTTGAACACCAGGAAGTTGAATAACAATTCTATCAAATCCTTGTTGCTGAATTAATGGTTCAGCTACTCCTAATTCATTCACTCTATTATGCAAAGTTTCTAAATTTTGTTTAATTGCAAATTCGGTAATTGATTTTTTTGTTTTATCACTAATAATAATTTTAAGAATAATTTCGTCATTAATAGAAAGTTCTTGAAAGTCAAAATTATCATTAATATTTCTAATAATATTTTTACCTTTCTTTAATTCGTCTGTAGATTTAAATTTGATTTGCATGATGTCATTATTTTTAGTGGCATCATAATAACCAATTTTTTCTTTTCTTAATTGGGCTCTAAATTCACTTAAATAACTAGTTGTGGTTTTTTCAAGAGCTTTGGATAAATCTACTTGCATAAGAAAATGTACACCTCCTCTTAAATCAAGACCTAAGTACATTGGAAGTGCCCCAATATTTGATAACCAATCAGGAGAATTTGAGACCAAATTTAGGGCCACTACATATTCTTTCCCTAAAGTATTTTGGATAAGGCTTTTTGCTTTTAATTGTTCTTCAGCTGTTTGAAATTTAACTTTAATATTAAAGTTTTCTAAGATTGAACCAGTATTTTTTATTTCAGATTTTTCTAGCGTTTCTTCAATTGTTTGTAATAGCGAGGTATCAATTTTTTCTCCTGCTTTAATTGGCATAACTTGAATAGCATGGGATTCACCATAAAAATTCGGCATAACAAAAAGTAGGCTTAACAAAAGTGTTGTTAAGATTAAAAAATATCTCCAAGGAGCGGATCTATTAGAAACATTAGCCTGATTCATTTGATTAAAGTTAGCACCAAAATTCTTAAATTGATTTAATTGTGCCTTTAGGCAAAAGGGTATGGATAGTGTGTTTTTGTATTTTTACTTCCACATTTGTTGAAATTTCAATAGTAGCAAATTGATCATTTAATTTAGTAATTCTACCTAAAATTCCACTATTAGATACAATTTCATCTCCAGCTTTAAGTGCTTCTAATAAAGATTTATGTTCTTTAGCTTGTTTCATTTGAGGTCGAATTAACATAAAGTAAAATAAAACAAAAATTATTATAAAAGGTAGAAAGCTAGCGAGTCCTTCATTCACAATATTTTATCCTTAAAAAAAGATGATTCTATCATAAGTCATCTATCTATTCATTAGCCTTTCGTGTTTTTAAGAAGTCAGTTTGGTATTGTTTGAAGTTATTATTTTTAATTGCATCTGATGCTTCTTTCATAAATGTTTTATAAAAAAACAAATTATGAATTGTATTTAATCTTAATCCTAACATTTCTCCAATTTTAAAAAGATAATGAAGATAAGATCGAGAAAAATTCTGACATGTATAACATTTGCAAGATTTATCAATAGGTAATAAATCATCTTTGTATCGTGTATTCTTTAATTTAATATCACCAAACCGGGTAAAAAGCCAACCATTCCTTGCATTTCTAGTAGGCA
>ERZ1048686.1955-NODE-1955-length-14893-cov-4.701375_pt1 | contig 14893 bp, 13 predicted proteins | sample MGYA00383099_ERZ1048686 | MGnify/ENA primary metagenome ERZ1048686 (study PRJEB29581, sample SAMEA5548369) | metagenome | biome: marine; feature: coastal; material: water | depth 25 m | study: Short-term variability in the microbial, nano- and picoplankton... | reverse complement strand
CTGTGCTATTAGAGCCGAGCATTATAGAGTTAGTGCCAAAGGTTTTAAATGTAGGCCCACCGCTAATAGTTGCAAAACTTAAAGTGCCAGATCCATTAGTTGTTAATGCTTGGCCGTTAGATCCATCCGTAACATTAAGTGCTGTTATACCTACAGAATTATCTGCTAGGAGTTCACTTGGTATTGTTGTGTTAGCCATTATGTTACCTCATCCCATTGTTGATCTGTTTCGTTCCATACATAGTTGTTGCTTGTTACATCAGGATATGGAACTGGTGGTGTCCATGTGCAAGTATCTTCGTCTAAAGTCCATGATGGATATGGTTGTGGTGCATAGAAAGCATCTTTTTCTGCATCATAGTTGTAACTAACACCTGCAAAATTTTTTCTAAGTGGCGTTCCATCTTGTAAATGCTTGCCTGCTCTAGTGTTATATGAGGTCTGAATCCAATCGCCTGCACTACTGTCAACAAAAGTATCAAAGAATTCAGCTTCCGCAACTATTACTTGTTGTACAATTCCGTTTACTACTTTTGCATAATGTGCCATATTTTTTCTCTATACTAGATATCTAATTATAACTATTCCTGAGCCACCACTTCCACCATTACCGCCTGAGTGTGTATAGCCACCGCCACCACCGCCACCAGTATTTGCTGTTCCTGAGGTTGCAGTACTTGAAGAAGCGTGTCCTGCACCGCCACCGCCAGCACCGCCTGCTCCTGCTGTTGGGTTTTTACCCCCACCGCCACCGCCTGCTCTTGTAACTGCTGAACCTGTAATAGATGATGATACGCCTGTTCCGCCATCAGGATTACCAGTTGCACCTGCTACTCCTACTGCTCCTGCACCTCCGCCACCTGAGCCACCATTGCTAGGATTACCGCCACCTGCATAGCCTTGACCTGATGTTCCGCTACCTGCTGTTCCACTTGAACTATAAACCCAAGCACCGCCACCTGAACCACCATTTAATCCGTTGCTGTAGGTGTTGTTAGGGTTTCCCTCTCCACCTGCTCCACCTCCAATGCTTGTTATTGTGCCAAATACTGAGTCACTTCCGCTAGCAGGGTTGCTTACGCTAACTTGACCGCCTGCACCGCCTGCACCAATTGTAATTGTATAACCTTGAGGGGATGCTGTGAATGTGCCTTCTGCCGATGCACCGCCACCTGAAGTTGCACCACTGACATTAGTGCGATAACCACCTGCTCCACCACCTCCTGCTGTACCTGAACCACCACCACCACCTCCAGCAATGATAAGATATTCTACCTCTCCACCACTGGTCACAGTAAAAGTTCCGCTAGATGCAAATACATGAATTTTGTAACCACCTGAAAGACTTTCTGTTCCGCCTGATGCTTGCACTCCAGATTGACTTGCTGGAAACCAAGTTGTTCCATTGTGATATTCAACATAATCCTCAGTGGTGTTATAACGAATCATGCCCTCTGCACCTGTAGGTCTTTGTCCTGTCGTGCCTTTAGGTATGGTTAAAGAGCCTGTTCCAGTAAGAGCGGGATTTTCTGCAATTTTTGATGATGTTACTGAATCAGGAGCAAGCTGTGTTGCTGTTACTGCATCTTCAGCAATATGATCTGCGGTTACTGCATCATCAGCAATGGTTGCACTTGTAATAGCATCATCCGCAATCGCTGCAGTGGTGATAGCATCGTCTGCTATGACATTTGATGTGATTTTTGTGTTTGCCATTTAAACCTCTGATTCTTGGCTTAAAGAATTTGCTGCTTGAACTACCCCAAGATCATAAGCCTGATCTATCTGAGCATCTTGTCCTACAGCTAACTGAATGTCGTTTTCATTGCAATGTGTTACAAGCAAAGCAACAATCTCTTCTTTAGCTATTCTTGCTCTGTTTTGTGCTGCGTTAGTAATCCATTCATCCACATCATTAGCAATGTATTCCATTGCTTTTTTTTCTGCTTCTGTAAGTGTAATTGTGTATTCCATAATTTTCTCCTTATCCTATTAAATAACCGCCAAAACTACCATGCCTATCTCCATAGGAATTGTATATAGTTCCAGAATGTATATATAAATCTACATAGTCATTAACGGCTAAATATCTTACAACTGTTGCTGAAAATTGAAGATAACTACCGCCTTGTGCCCCACAATATGCAGTTCCAATTTGATCTCTTGTACCATTTTTTCTAGTGTAATTATCAGCATCAGTAGTCGTTTGACCTCCATCCAACATACCCCAATGGTAAAACATATAATAACCTGCAACGGGAGCTGTAAATCTGCCTGTTGTGTTGTTCCAATGATTGCCATTGTTATACCAAATAGTGTTAGATTTCCAAACATTACCTGCTGTATTACTGCTAGGTGTTCCTAACATAAAAGCAGGTATATTTGGTGCTGTTATATTTCCACTGCTATCAATCTTCATGGCTTCTGCATTTTTTACTCTAAAAGCAATATTTGAAGCCGTGCCACCCCAACCATTATCATCAGCTTTAAGTGTTAAGCCGTATGAATCCTGTGTAATGTAACTTGGTGAGTTAGTGCTGTTTGATAAATGTATTTGGTTAATTGCTGTATCAGTTTCTACTGTTAAAGCATTTTGGTCTGCACTAAAAATATGAAGTTCTGTGGCAGGCGATGCAATACCAATTCCCACTCTTTCAGAACTATCAATGGTTATAGCTGTTGCATCAGCACTTGAAACAATGCCATCTACTCCACCAGCAGCATCTGCAAAAGATAAAGTTCCACTTCCATTGGTTGTAAGCACTTGACCATTTGTGCCATCGCTTAAATCAAGCTGTGTAACGCCTACTGTATTAGCTGCTGGCTCATTAACAGTTGTCTGTGTAAACATCATTACTTCGATAGCCACTGTATTAGCAGGAGCTGCATCAAAAGTTAAAGTTGTTCCAGAGACTGAGTAAGTTGTTTTATTTTGGTAAACACCATCTAAATAAACCTGGGTATTATTCTCAGATTGTGGTGCGGTTGATAATGTAAAGGTTGTATCAGATCCATCGCCTGTAAATGAATTTAAAATTACATTGCTGCCACTGATAGAAGATTTAACATGATGCACCACTATGTTGCGGCCAGAAGCTGGGGCTGTATCAAAAGTTATAGTTGTTCCGCTGGCCACAAAGTCAGCTTTGTTTTGATAAACACCTTCTATAAAAGCTAATAAATTATCTTCATCAGAAACGCTTGAACTTAATGTAAATGCAGTGGTAGAACCATCGCCTGTAAAATTGTTGGTCTCCATTGCTGAAGCACCACCACCAGATCCTGCAATAGCACCCCAGGCATCATCGGCATAACCCTCAAACTGAGCATCTTCAGAGTTGTATCTAAACATACCATTAGAAGGTGATCCATCTCTTTGTGCTGTAGTGCCACTTGGAACTTTTACAGATCCAGTGCCACTTAAAGTTAAGTTGCTAAATGTTGGAGAATCAGAAGTTGCTACGGCCTGGCCAATAGAAACCACGCCACTAGAAACCCCAACGCCAGTTCCAGCAGTTATTAATGCTTGTACTTCTGCATCAGTTCTTTGAGTAAATGAAAGTACTCCAGTTGATGAGTTGTAGGAAAGAGATCCAGAAGCACTAATGGCAGATCTGGCCCTGGCATTTGTAAAATATAAAGCTGAAGCATCTTCAGTTATGTCTGCTGTATCTAAAGTTATATTTGCAGATCCGTCAAAAGATACACCAGCAATTGTCCTGGCGTTGGCCAGAACTGTAGCTGAACCAGCAAGGCCAGTTGCGGAAGCTGCAACCACATTTAAAGCATCAACAAAGGCCTTATTTACCCTGGCATCAATGGCACTGTTTGCCCTGGCATCTGTGTAATATAAATAACTGCTATCTTCAGTAATGTTAGAAGTGTCCAGAGAAATGTTTGCAGATCCATTAAATGATACGCCTGCAATTGTCCTGGCTGTTTGTAATATCGTGGCTGATCCAGAATTGCCTGTGGCACTTGCGGCCACCACTGATAAGTTATCTATAAATGCCTTATCAACATAAGAATCTATTTTTGTAGCAACCCTGGTATCTGTGTAATACAAGTTGCTTGATCCTTCTGAAACTGTATCTGTGTTGCCCTGGGTAAATGTTAAAACACCTGTTCCAGAGTTATAACTTAATTGTGTTGATCCTTCAGATATGGCCGCCCTGGCCCTGGCATCTGTAAAATAAAGGTTGCCGCTTTCAGCAATGTCACCAGTGTCTAAAACCACGGCCCCAGTTTGTGTATTAACTGAAGTAACGGCTGAAGCCGCCTGGCTAAATGAAATGACACCAGTGCTAGAATTATATGAAAGATCTCCGCTTGCTGAAATTGCAGAACGTGCCCTGGCATCTGTAAAATATAAATTTGTATTTTCGCTTAGGTCTGCGGTGGTGTGATTAGATAAAGTAGAAACCTGGCCAGTAACATTACCTGTAATTGCTCCTTCTACATTAGCAACCAATGTTCCTAATGAGGCCAGGGTTATATTACCTGTTGCAGATCCATCTGCTGTTGTTAGCCCTAGGGTAAATTTGTCTGCTGATTCATCCCAAATAAATACAGCATTATCTGAAGATCCTCTTTGTATTAACATTCCAGAATCATTAACTGGGCTGCCAGTTAAGTTTGCATTTAATTCAAATAAGTTATCTTCTATTTTTAAATTGGTTGTATCTAAATAAGTTAAATCTCCATTAACTGTTAAATCTCCAGCAACTGTTAAATCATTTGCTATTGATACATCATCTGGCAGGCCAATAGTTACTGCTGCTGTTTCAGATCCAGATCCAGATACTTCTATTTCGTTAGTAGTGCCAGCAATTGTGGCCACATAATTACCTGTGGTTTTTGTTCCCAGGGCAATTGCATCATCATCAATTGTTAAGGTTAAAACTACATTACCTGTACCATCAAAGTTTTGAGCTGAAGCTGTAGCATCTCCTGTAATAGAAAAAGCTCTGGCCGTAGCTAGTGCTGTGGCTGTAGCAGAATTTCCAGAGGTTGATGCAGCTACAACATTGAGTGCATCTACAAACGCTTTATTTACATAAGAATCAACTTTGGTTACTACTCTGGCATCTGTATAAAATAAATTAGTAGATCCTTCTGCAACTGTGTCTGAATTTCCCTGGCTGTATGTTATTACGCCAGTAGAAGAATCATAAGAAAGCTGTGCAGAGTTTTCTGATATTGCGGCCCTTGCTCTAGCATCTGTGTAATACAGATTGCCAGATTCTGAAAGTTGAGAAGTGTTAAATGATGATAATGAAACTGTGCCAGTTAAGGTTCCAGAGGCATCATCATAAGTCCAGGTAAGGCCAGTGCCGTTTTGTATTAATGCTGAAACCCTGTCATCTGTTCTTTCATTGGTAAAAAATAAATTAGAAGATCCTTCTGCAATGTTATCTGTGGTTTTTTGGGCCAACCTGGCATCCCATCTGGCCTCTGTATAGTAGAGAGAATTCCCCTCTGATAAATCATCTGTGTCCTTCGTGGCCAACCTGGTATCAAAAGCTGTATAGCTCCTGGCATCTGTAAAATATAAATTAGATCCTTCACTAAGATCCGTGGTCGAGTGATTAGATATATCACTTGCCTGGCCAGTTACGTTGCCAGTTAAAGCAGCTGTAACAATTCCAAAAGTTACATTGTCTGAAGTGCCAACTGATTGGCCAATAGAAAATGTAATGTTGTTGCCAGATAAAGCTGAAGTAACACCAGTGCCACCGAGTAAGCCTAAAGTTTCTGAATCAAGATCTATAGATCCAGAATTAGAGCCATCGCTTATATCAAGATCTTCAGCTGTTATGGCCGCATCAACATAAGTCTTAATTGCTTTTGCTGAGGCCAAAGTATCATCGGATGTGGAGACTGAAGTTAGATCTGTGTCCAGGACACCAGATTTTAAATTATCAACTTCAATATTAGATAAAGTATTGCTATCTAAATCTATTGTTTTGTTTGTGAGTGTTTGTGTTCCAGTAAGGGTTGCAACTGTAGAATCAATAGCAAAAGAAACTGTGTTTTCTGAGCCAACTGTATCTATTCCTGTGCCACCATTTAAGGTAAAGGTTTCAGTGTCTAAATCAATTGAAAGCACCCCACCGCTATCTCCCTGGAAATCTAAATCTTGGGCCGTAACCTGTGCATCAATGTATGTTTTCAATGATTGCTGTGTAGCCAGGGCTGTAGCAGAATCACTTGAAAGATCATCTTCGTCTAAAATAGTTGTTACTGTAGATCCACTGCTAAAAGATAAACTGGTAATGCCATTAACAGTACCGCCATTAATATCAACTGTGTTATCAGCTGCAATACTAAACGGCAAAGTTATCCAGGCATCGTTACCACTGTTGCGGATTTTCATTACTGAGCTGCTTGTATCTACCCATAATTCATAGGCAAACATAGTCGCTGGTTCTGTGGCTCCAGAGTTATTAGAAACAATTGCATCAAGTGCATTGTTTAAATCAGTTCTGAAATTTTCACCAGATTGATTTATTAAGTCGTAATCATGTTGAGCCATTAGCCACCCTTTTGTTGTTTACAAATTTTACTTTTATTAATTGGTTTACGCATATATATTTTTAGTTTGTGTTGTCTACAGTTACTGTTAAACCAATTTGTGTATAGTTTTGGTTGCCAACAAACTTAACTCTAAAATAAGCAGTGCTTGCACCAGAAGCAAAACTTAAAGATCCATTGTATAAAAGTGTATAACCTCGATAAGTGCCAGCAGATATTGTAAATACTTGGCCTGTTGCATCTGAGTAACTAGATCCATCAGTAGAATATTCAACAACCATGTTTGCAACATTACCTAAAATCCCCTGGACATATGCAACAAAAGATCCACCAGACCTGCAATTGGTTATGCTTACTGGTGCACAAGTATGAGTTCCGCTAGATCCAGTGTTTGCTGTAGCAATGTAATTAGATCCAACCCTGGTTAAAGGAACGGCTGTGTTGTCGTGGTTATAAATTTTACTGGTTACATCGGCAAAATATTTTACGGCCAAAGTATCAACATCAATCTTTGTTCCAGATAGATTATTAATCCTGGCGTTATCAATAAACACAGATCCGCCACTAACTAAAAATGGGCTTACGCTGGATCCAGCATCATTATCAATTTTAAAAGTATCAGCTAAAAAGGATACAACACTAGAAGAACCAGACCCAGAAGATGCATTAGAACCTAAAACCATTTGTGCAATCTTGCCATTAGCATCCACCTTTAATACATAACCAGCAGAGGCATTGCCATTTATTCCAGTTATTGCTGTTGCATTGGTGGTTACTGAGGATGAAACCCCATTGACTGTCGATGTTAATGAGCTTATATCAGCTGCCAAAGCTGTATCTGCATTGGCCCTGGTTGTTTGCTCAGAGCTTATAGCTGAGGTGTTAGTTCCAACAGTTGATGTCAGGCTGCTTATAGATGAGGCATTGGCCGTTGTGTCTGTTGTTAGCGTAACTATATCTCCCTGTGCTGTAGCAATGTTTGTGGTGTTGGTGCCAACTGTTGAGTTAAGAGAATTATATAAAGTTACAAGCGATGAATCTCTGGCCTTTTCCCAACCATTGTTAGCAGCGTTTCTTACATAAATTTGATTATCATCATCGGTGTCTACCCATAAATCCTGGGCCTGCAAAGCATCGCCATTAACTCTGGTGCTTGGTGCTGAGGTGGCTTTTATTAATTCAGTTGAGCTTGCCCCACCAGCATTAATTGCAGCAACTAGATCTGAGCCAGCCTTTGATAAGGTAACGGCATCATCTTTTATGTCAGCTGTATTAACTGGCTCTGTGGTTATGCTAAAAGTAAGTGTTGCTGCATCAGATTCAACGCCCAAAGTATTTATTGAACTTACGCTGGCAACATAGTTATTGCCTTTGGGTAAATAATTAAGATCTGCATTATTAACATCTACTATTTTATTTGTTAGTTGATTGGTTGAACTATCAACAATATTTACTCTAAAAGTGTGATCTGGGAAATCTGTTGGCTCCGTCCATGATAAAAAGGGCCTGGCGGTTGAGCTGGATCCGCTGTCTGTAAAAGCTAGGCTAGTAGGAGCCTTAACAGCATAAGCTGAAGGTAAGTTTGACAACTTTTCTACCGCTTCTTGCGGTGGAACTTCCCAGGTGTACACATCAAAATATTCAATTAAGCTAACAGCAACCAATCCGTTTGATTGCAATTCAAGGGCCTCAACCCTACAAACTTTGCCACTAAAGCCTAGGCCAGCATAAGTTAAATCAACTATGTCTCCTACATTAAGCTTATACATTTCAGGAGTACCCAAGAACTGCATTGTGGTTTGATTTCTGCTTCTAATTAAAATTGCTTTTGCCATGTTGTAGGCAATGTAAGGATCAGAAACAAAAGGGAATTCTGCTTTAACCTCTAAGACTTCCCCACCATCGTCTGAGGTGTAGTTTGGTGAAGCATCATGCAAAACTGTTGCAGTGTCTAATTCATATTTTTTGTTAGCGTTAAAAAATTCAACAATAACCTTATTTGCTTTTTTATCTTTGTCGCCATAATCAACTGATATACCACCATCAGCAATAATGTGATTATCAGTAATACTAAAAGTTGATGTGCCGACATCTTCTATTGAAAGTTCATACTTACCATCAACATAGAGAAAAATGCCCCTCATATTAGCAAGCAACTCTTTTGCATTTTCCATGACAGTTTTATTAGCATCTACATAGCCATTGCATTGAAATCTTGAAACAGTTGCTAAAGTTGATCCTTCTTCTTCAGTGTATGATTGTGTAAAAACATCATTTATATAAACTAAATATTCTTCACTTTCATCAAAAAACTCATTTCTGTGAACATCTTTAATTTCAGCTTCTGTAATTACACCATTACCATCTGCATCATAAATGCTTAATGTTTCTCCAATTTTGTTTTGCCACCAATTTTGATTTTTAAATGTTCCATCAATGGAAAGAAAATCATTTCCTGAAGATGCAGTATATGTTGTGTTAACTGCCGATCCATCAAAATAAGGCTGATCTACTTGGGTATCACAAACATTAGCAGCAGAGCTGAAAGTGGACATATTAATTTGCGATGATGTTAAGCCCTTGCCGTAACTGTCGTTAGTGATCCAATCAAGGAAGCATAAGGCTGGGTTGTCTGAATGTTTATAAGTAGAAACAGTGCCAAATGTTTGAGTGTTGTCTCTTGGATCAAAGACCTTTTTTCCTCTAACTTGTACAGTTAATTGCGGCACTCCCGACCACATTCCCTCTTTGTCATAGCCAAAGTGTGCAACACAATAACAGATACCATCTAGCCTATGTGCTGTAGTCCAATTAGACATAGATGCAACTAACATAGGATCTGCTGTTTGCGATGCAGCCCCATGATGTAAATTTATTACATATCTATATTTAGCTGTTGGATCTGTTCCAAAAGTTCCAGCTGTAAGGTTTAAACTGTTTGTTCCGTTTTGTGAAACTGTATTTAAAGAGCCAGAACCAGAAGATATTTTATCTGAGCCTATATAACCACCATTTCTAAATCTTGCAGAATCAGTTAATGGGTTGCCGTCTAGTTCAATTGTTCTGCCAATAATTTCATCACATTCACCAACTGATAATGCATAAACAACATACATATCTCTGGAATCGTTATCATTTACATCCATGTAAATAATTTGTGCGCCCACCCTTCTTGTTCCGTAGATGACTGGTATTTTTCCGCCCATAGAAGTCTTGTTAGCAAGTATGTCTTGACCCTTGCTGAGCATATCTCTGGCCTGAAGGAAGCCCTTAACGCCAGCAACTACTGTTAGAACCTTAAGTGTTAGAATAATTGCTTGGGCAACCTTACTGCCTGCAATCCAAGCTCCTACCTTCGCAAAAAAGCCTGGTGGTGGTAATGGTCCTGCCATTTACATTCCCCACCTAACATCTTTTTTAACCTGCCCAGCAAATTCCATACCCCTATCACCTGAGCTAAATAGTTGCTGCGATTCGTCTGAGTAATGCCTGCCTTTGGTTAAATTCCAATTTGCCCAATGACTCGCAACGATCATATTCAAGGTTGAGTTTTGTAAAGATTCGTTTATTGATACATTTCTTATTTGACCTGTAAAAAAGTTGATTGCACCAACAATACTTTCGCTTGCATCAAAGTAAGCCAAATAAACCTCAACTGTTTTATCTGTAAACTCACCATCCTGAACCAATGATCTTACTTGATCAGTAATATTAGAAAATCCAATATTAATTTCATTGACCTGTAATTGACCAGTTTCTGTTGTTGCATCAATCGTAAGAAAAGAACCACCAGCCTCATAAGAATTAGAATCATAAGTTACATTCGTATACCAATCTGTGAGCCTTATTACTGTTGATAAATTTAATTCAACTAAAAAAGCTGTTTTGGTTGCAGTTGCCGATACCTGGTTTTGTATAGCAGTTGATAAACTTCTTGGCATTATGTAATTGCCTCTCGCACATCAAATGAAATGCTGTAAAAGCCACTGGCATTAGTTACATACATAATTTCATTGCTGACAAGATAAACAGTGTAGCTAGGCTTGTTAACAGTAACAGCCTCATTATCTGCAAGTGCGGCCACTAAATTTGGCGATATACTTATAGTTGCAGCTCCAGATGCAGCATTAGCATCATCCGTTACCATGTAAACTTTTGAGTGATTGGCAAATTTGATTTTATCTCCAGCTTTTAATACGCCAGTAGTTGTTGAAAAACCATCCATGGCAATGGTGTTATCGCCAGCTGTATGTGCACCAGCAACCAAAATATCTGTTTCAGATTTGCTGGCCCCTAAATTATCTATTGGCTCTACAATTGTAAAATCTTCAAATGAGCCTTTTTGTTTTTGTAAAAATGCAAATACTTCCTGGGCCTTTTCTTGTTGCATAGGCGGCATTTGTACTGTAAATGAAAAATACTGTGCTCCAATTTGTCTAACTTGTTTGCGGCCAGACAATGTTTGATTTACTAGCGTTGGAGTATCGCCTTTAAAATTTATGGTGCTAAAATTTGGATCTGTTGGAAATTGACCAGCCATTTATACAACCCCCATTTTGCCTTGATTGTTCATGGCGTTATTTATTATTGATGTGATTAAACCTTTTCTTGATGTTAATAACTGATCGAAGCCAGCTGCATCTACTGTAGAAATATTAAAATTGACTGTTGATCCAGAGCTAGAAGTAGCCTGGCCTTTTGTATGATCTATAACTGTTTCGTTTGGATGTAGTATTGCTGGGAAACCGCCTTTGCCATCTACGCCACCTGCCCTGGCTCCCATGCCTGTATATCCCCCACCATCAAATTTAGGAAACATTGCTGAAAGGCTAGATGTCATAGGTGCAATTATCATTTGCTGTATAGCAATTCTTAGCAACTGTTCAACAACAAAAGTTGCAAAATCTTCAAATGCAAATTTTCCATTTTTTAAGCCTTGCATAATTGTATCTTCAAATTTTTTCATTGAAGAAACTATCGCAGTACCCATGCTTTTATTAATATCTTTTAGTTGACTGTCAAATACTTGCAATGGCTGTTGCAAATTTGTAACTGAGTTTATACCTTTATCACCAAGCACTTCCCAAGCATCACCGCCCTCTTTAACCGCTTTAATCATTTTATCTAAAAAGTCTAAAACAGCGGTGCTTTTATCTGGTGGCAACATATCACCTAGCTGCTCTTTCAATTTAATAACATTTTGCTCTGCTGAAAATAGGCCGTTATTTAGCAAACTTATGTCAGTGGGGCTAATCCCAAAAATTGTATCTTGCTGGCCAGTGTTGAAATCTGTTATAAGTTTTTGAATATGCTCAACTTTATTTTGTGCGTTGATTAATTCAATTTGCATTTTTTGTATTGGCGTTAGATCAAAACCAAATAATTTGCCAGCACCACTTGCAGCAAAGGTTAAAAATTGTTGTTCAAGCCCTCTAAATAATTCCTGCACAGATAGCACTGCAAATTTAACGCCTTGCATTATGCTTATGGCCATATTTTTGCCCAAAGTTTCAAATCCGCCTTCAGCCTCATTTGTGCTTGTAAGCATGTTGCTAAGTTCGCCAACTACAAGAGAAAAGGCTGGTACCAATGCACCAGTTATATTGTTTCCAACTGCTTTTAATTGTAATTTTAAAACTGCAAATTGATCGTTAAATTTAGCTACATTTTTTATGACTTTGTCTGGCAAAATTATTCCAAGTTCTCTTGATCTTTCTATAAAACTTTCTAATCCTTTAGCACCATCCCTAAAAACCTCACTCATTTGCATCCCAGCCCTACCAAATAAATTAGCAAGAACTCTTGATCTCTCAGCTTCAGATCCTAAATTTTTAAGTCCTTCTGCAACCTCAAATAATATTTGTGTTGGATCTCGCATTTCTCCAAGTGAATTTCTTAGATCTATACCAAGATCTTTAAAAATATCTGCTTGTGTTTTTAGGCCGCTTGAAGCGTCACCTATAGATCTGCTGAATTTTTCTAAGCCCTTTTGGGCCTGTTCCACGGAAGATCCAGATTCAATTGCAGCTAATTGAAAGGCTTGTAATGTATCTGTAGCAATACCAGTTCTTCTTGATGTTTTATCAAGAGTGTCAATGTATTCAAAAGATTTACCAACTAAAACAGCAAGTGCTGTAGCTGTTGCAGCCGCAGCCAATCCTACGCCAGCAACACCCTTGGCTGCTGTGCCAGCGGCACCACCAACTGTTTTTAATCCAGAGGTTACTTTGCTAAATGCAGCCTTTGTTTTATTAACAGCCGTTAATTCAATTTTGACTTTTTTATTTGCCATGCTTCCTTCTATCTTCCAAGATTTCTAAATAAGCGATCCAGCCCTGGTATTCCTGGACACTAATTTGCTGTAATTCTTCTAGGGTTTTACCTAGTTTTTCTGCAAGGCTGTATTGCAGAAATAAATTAGCATCCTCTGTTAGTCCTTTTTTGTTTCCTCAATAGGCTCTTGCCCCATAATCTCCTGGGCTACTCTAACTAACACCTCACGATCAACTTTATTTAAAAGTTTATTTTTATCGCCAATATCAAATAACTTTTCCCCTTCGCTATCCAATGCCTTATAAATTAATACATAAGCCATCATCGTTAAATCATCTTCCTGGCTCATTTTGTAGAGTTTAGAAGTTTCACTAAGCGTTAATGGCTTGCTGTATATTTTTAAAGGTTCATCGTCTTGGCCCCATTCTGGAACCTGCGTAACTCTCACATCTTGAGCTTCAAAATGTTTTACTGCGTTATCTATTACTGACATTTTTTATACTGTTGTAATAGTTAATGCACCTGAACCCTGGAAGCTAATGCTTGCCTCAATAAGCCCATCGTGTGAACCAGAAACAGTCTTTCCAGTAATCACAGCAGATCCGCTGTAATAAGTATCGCCACTATCAGCACCTTCTGGGTATAAGTTGAGAGTTATGCTTGAACCAATACTCATAGCCACCTGGCCAGTTGTATCTGTCTCATCCCAAAAACACTCAACTGATCCAGAGAAGGATGTCAGTGAAGATTCGTAGCTTTTGGCTGTATCTCCCATCGATGTAGATTCTATCGTGTCTGCGGTTTCATCAATTGAATATGATTTAACCTCGGCCACAGTTGCTGTGCCAACTTTTACAAGCCCTTCCGAGCCTTTATGTATCGCCATTTTCTTTTACCTCGGCTTTCGCCTGTTTTTTTGGAGAAGATTTAGTTTCCTGGATTGCTTCTCCTTTCCAACCCTTTTTCAACAAATACTCAACCCTTGTAGGATGTGCATCTATAGAACTCGAACCATCTGGTGAAATCATTTTCAGAATTTACTCCTGGTTAAACTGCCACATCTGGCTTTTGTTCCTGGACGTAGTAGCTAGTTAAAAAAATCAAAGTAGCAAAAGCCAGTGGCTTCTCCCCCTCTGCATTAAATTCAATTTCAGTAGATTCTATGTAGCAATCTTTGGCCTTCCCAGATAATGTGGGATCAGCTGCAATTGCTTGCTCTACTTCTTTACAAACAGTGTCCAGAGTATCTTCAAAATTAGTTGTGCTCTTAACATAGGCCTCAACAACTAGGCTAAGCGTTCTTTCGCTTGTTCTGTTTGGGCCAATCTCTATTGGCTCGCTATCTTCAGATTTTGTATAAACCAAAATCGCTGGCAGGTTGCCATCTTCCAGGGGGTATACCCTGGAATCAAACACATTAGATCCTGTAGTTGTTAGACCAGTTAATTGCGTTACCACCTGGTTACGAATTTGCTGCCTTACATGATCTGCCATTATTGTTCCTCTAATACCAGGGCCGTGAAACCCTTGTTATCTTTTTGCACATTAACAATCTTGTAATTTGTTGCGGCCTTCAGAATATTGCCGTTTACATCTTTGTAGGCACTCACCGCCAAAGTGTAGTTATGTGTAACATTTGGGATATCTACAGATCTGCAATATGCGATGGGCTGCACGGCCTCAACGCCAGATCCTTCATCCAATTCAACATACTCCTCATTTAAAATTAAATTTAGAGATGTATTAACTCCATTCCTGGTGTATGTAGCACCCAGGCCGTGGCCATAAGTAGGATCTAAATATGCTGCCATATCTGATTCTGTCTCATATCTTATTTGGCTCATTAAGCGGCCTCTAAAACTAAAGTTAACATTCCCACATTATCTGGTTGTACTTCTACTACTAGGTAAGTGGTTGCAGGTTTAATTACATTGCCTTGGTCTGTGGTTACCGCATCAACAATTAATTTATCTTGATGTGAAATATATGGTGCATCGCTGGCTTTCATTGTTGCCCTGGGCTGATAACCCGCGGAAGAAACGCTGTTGCCCTCAATTGCAAAATAATCCTCATCCATAATTAAACT
>ERZ1048686.1954-NODE-1954-length-14893-cov-6.784944_pt1 | contig 14893 bp, 9 predicted proteins | sample MGYA00383099_ERZ1048686 | MGnify/ENA primary metagenome ERZ1048686 (study PRJEB29581, sample SAMEA5548369) | metagenome | biome: marine; feature: coastal; material: water | depth 25 m | study: Short-term variability in the microbial, nano- and picoplankton... | reverse complement strand
AATGGTCTTCCCGTCAGGCGTGGGAAAAAGACAGACCTGATTTCACAGTACTCTTCCCGTTTATTGACTGGGATCACGACGGAAAGATCAGCGCAGCCGAATACGAGGTCTTCGACGTGCAGATCAAGTCCTACACGGACGGTTCCTATCCAAAAACCAACGAGCAAGGTGAAAGCGGAATGGCAGTCTTCAAGAGATTGGCGGCTGAGGTCCCAAAAAAACCTGCGAAAAAAACTGCCCCATATCAAAAGACGTCGTGGGATTCCCAGCAGGAATGGAACCGCGATAAACCGACGGTGAAGTGGATTTTCCCATTCATCGACAAGAACAGCGACGGCAAGATCGACACCGATGAGTACCAAGCCATTCAGGAATATAAAAAGGAGCACCGCGATTGGCAGAATCAGGCGCGTGAGGAACTTGGATTGACCGGCCCGAAGGACCAGTAATGGCCATGATTGCTTTTGATGTCTACGTAAACAACTCAAAGAGAAGAGATTGATATGATTCTACATAAACGCATTTCCAGTGCCGTGGTGATTATGGCGTGCCTGTTATCGTTGGGGGGAGCCTCCGCACATGCCGAGTCGCCTAATATCATTTTCATCCTAGCTGACGATGTCGGAATCGGTGACATTAAATGCTTCTATCCCGCGTCGAAAGTCACCACTCCGAATATCGATCGTCTCGCGAGTCAGGGAATGCGCTTCACTCAGGCCTACGCGCCAGGAGCCACCTGCTCACCGTCTCGCTACGCACTGATCTCGGGTGCCTATCCCTGCCGCGGTCCGCTGCGCAGTGACACGGCAAAATCATCCAGCCCACTGACCATCAGTGTCGATGCCTTGACCCTGCCAAAGTTCTTTCAGATTCAGGGCTACCGAACGGCTCATATCGGGAAATGGCATTTAGGATTTGGTGAAAACGGCATCACTAACTGGGCTGGGATAATCAAACCGGGCGCACTTGAAATCGGCTTTGATTATCATTTCGCTCTGCCTAGTAATCACAACGACGGTTTCAAGACGTACGTCGAGAATCACCACCTGCTTTGGCTGAAGGAAGGTATTTCCGAGATTTCCGATAAGCCGACCATCGGTCAACTGACCCGGATCCGATACGATGATGAAGGCGATTCGACGCTGACCGGAAAAGCCATCGATTTTATCCAGAAGAACCAGGATAACCCCTTCTTCATCTACTTGGCGCTGACCGCCACCCACACCCATATCACGCCGCACAAGAAGTTTCGTGGTACGAGTGAGCTTGGCCAACTAGGCGACTATATCAATGAGCTCGATTTTCACGTCGGTGAAATTATGGGTGCACTCGATGGGTTTGGTCTGGCGGAGAACACCATTGTCTTCTTTTCGAGCGATAACGGTGGCGCGCTGAAAGACCACAGTTCAGCAGGTAAGAATCTGAGTTTGAGAGATTCCTCCCAGCAAGTGGCCGAGAAGGCCAAAACGGCCAAAACCATCGCGAACAAAAAGTTCGGTCATCGAACCAACGGAGACTTAAAAAAAGGCAAAGGCTCCAATTATGAAGGCGGACACCGGGTGCCCTATATCGTTCGTTGGCCCAACCGGATCGCTTCTGGCAGTGAATCCGATCAAATTATCACCTTGGCAGATACGCTGGCAACCGTCGCGGGCCTGATGAACCAAACCCTTCCTGAATCCGCTGGCGTAGACTCCTTTGACCTGAGTCAGGTGATGCTGGGCAAAAAAGTGGATGGACCCAAGCGGCCGGGAACCATACTTCAGACAAGTCGGGGAGCTTTGGCGTTTCGACAGGGCAACTGGAAGATCCGTTATCCCAAGCCGACTGTGTGGGACGGCGACAAGGCGACCCTCCCGGAGATGGGCCCCGAACTTTACCATCTATCAAAAGATCCCGGTGAAGAGAACGATCTCGCCAGTCGACAACCTGAGCGAGTCGAAACAATGAGCGCCCATTTGTTGGATGTATTAAATCGAGGGCGAAGCCGGTAATTTACCGAGCAATAAAATACCTTTGCTCAAATCACGCCAAATAAAATCTATGAATCAATTTCCACTACTTGTACTGGCAGTTTCGTTAACTGCATCCCTCGCTTCCAGCCAGGAAATCCGCCCGCTCGACTGGTCCAAAATCGAAGGCGGTGCCAGCGACGATGAACTAGTCAATCTGTGCGCTACCGTACTCAAACACACGCAGAAGGACATCGGGCGTGACTGGCTGGACAAAGTTGCCGACACCCCGGACGTCGACGGATTGCTCGACTTCGCTCGGATCGACGGTAGTTCCAAAAAGAGACGGCGACGCGCTATCGAAGACTGCATTCGCCCCGTCACCACCTCCTGCAGAACTCTCGCTCTGGCCATTCGCGGTGGCGTCTATGATGAGGCGCAAGCCGGCGCTAGCATTGCCGAAATTGAATCCCTGTTTCCTCTCGTGCTCCGCTCCCTTGCTAAAGACCATGTTGTTCACGGTGGAATTGGGAAAGAGACCTGGGGTGACTCCTGGCAATCAGCCATGTGGGCAGGGCAACTCGCTCAGGCTGCATGGATTTTCTGGGATCAACTGGCACCCGAGGATAGGGAACTCGTCACCGCAGTGCTCATTCATGAGTCGAACCGCTTCCTTGATGTCCCACCCCCAACCTCCGACACAAAGAGCACTGACGATACCAAGGGTGAAGAGAACTTCTGGAACGCCAGCTGCCTTTTAACCACCGCGACCATGTTGGGTGGGCACCCGAACGAAGCCGCCTGGCGTGAGCAGGCCATTGTTTACCTGCTCAACGCCGTTGCCACGCCCCACGACCTCAAGAGCGATACCATCGTGGACGGCAAGCCAGTCTCTGAACGCCTCCGTGGCTATTGCATCACTGAGGACTACGCTGTCGGCAACCACGGGGCCTATCCCCATCCCGGCTACACAGCCGCGAGCTATCTTGATAATCGAACGATCTTTTTTTGCACCCTGGCAGGTGTCCAACCGCCGGAAGCCTGCCTTTACAATGCCGTGCCCATCTACCGCATGTTCGTTGATCATGCCTGGCCTTCACCTCCCTACGTGCATCCTGGAGGAACTATTTACCGGCCCGAAGGAGACATCTACTGGCCGATCGAAAAAGAAAAAGAGCGGGCTGGCCGATACTATATCTGGTTTAAGCAGGACGTCATGGCCGCCACCTACGGGCTCGATACGAGTTGCTCCACCAAGGCTGATGAATGGGCCAGGCTACACGGCCAATACATCGTCGATGCGCTCTCCGGAAAGCCTACTCCGATACCGCTGGAGGCGTATCACAAAGGTGCATTCTTTAAGAATGCCCTGACCGCCTATCTCGTTCGTGTTTTATACGCTAAGGGCAACCTTTCAGTCCCTCCCTCTTACAATACAAATCCGTAATCGTAGAACTGAAGCATCTTTCGGAAAGAGATAAACGATGAGAATCCGACAAACGTTCCGTATGCTTGCGATTTGTACCGCGCTATCGCTGATAGCTTGCGCCCAACTGCACGCAGCGCAAAAACCCAATGTAGTCTTTTTTCTTGTCGATGATCTTGGGCAGCGAGACCTGGGGTGCTACGGCAGCCAGTTCTATGAAACGCCAGCAATTGACCAGTTGGCAAAAGAAGGCATGCTCTTTGACAACGCCTACGCGACATGCCATGTCTGCTCACCGAGTCGCGCAAGCATTCTGACCGGGAAGTATCCAGCGCGTACGAACCTGACCGAGTGGCTGGCCGGACGTCCGGAGAGAGAGTACGAAACACTGCATCACGCCGAAAAACAGACGTCACTACCGGACGAAGAGATTACTTTGGCGGAAACACTCAAGCAGCATGGATACGCTACCGCTAATTACGGGAAAGCACATCTGCGTAAAGATCCGAAGACCTATGGGTTTGATGAAGCCATCACAGGGTGGGTCAAATCCTATTACCATCCCTTCGGTCGTGAGTACAACAAATCACTGCCGGCGAACGAGGGTGATTACTACACCGATAAGCTGACAGATGCCGCCATCGATTTCATCGAGCGAAATAAAGACCAGCCGTTTTTCGTTCACCTTGAGCATTTTTCTGTTCATGATCCGATTCAAGGTCGCAAGGACTTGGTTGAAAAGTATGAAAAGAAACTCGCCGCTACGCCGCATGAAGAAGGCCCGGACTTCATCCTCGAACCCAACCCAGATGGACCTGCGATTACAGAAGATGAGTTAAATGATCTTGAAAAAGATGACACCAGTGAAACACACCAGAGTGCGCGAGTGTGGTGGGTAAAACAGAAGCAGGACAACATCGAGTTTGCTGGAATGGTCGAGGCAACAGACCAGAGCCTCGGTCGAATTCGGGCAAAGCTCAAAGAACTCGGACTGGAAAAGAACACTATCATTATCTTCACAGCTGACAACGGTGGTATGGCAGCCTCAAACCAGTATCGCGGGATCAGTCAGCCTCGCGAGGGTTTGGATAAATACTTTGCAAGTTCTAATCTGCCACTTCGCGGTGCGAAAGGTTGGAACTACGAAGGTGGAATTCGTGTGCCGTTAATTGTGTATTGGCCTGGGAAGACTCAGCCTGATTCCACGTCGGATGCGGTCGTTACGGGAACGGATTACTACCCAACCCTGCTCGACATGTTGAACATCCCGGCGTTACCTGATCAACATCGGGATGGTAAAAGTTTTGTCCCTGCGTTGAAGGCTGAAGACTACGATCGAGGGGCCATCTACTGGCACTTTCCGCATTACAGCAATCATGGTTTTCAAAGTCCTAATGGTGCTGTTCGTTTTGGTCGGTATAAGTTGATTGAGTATTACGAGAATGGGACTGTTCAACTCTTCGATCTCGAAAATGATATCGGTGAGCAGAATGACCTTGCAGGGTCACACCCCGCTGTCACCAAAAAGCTGAAAAAGATGCTTCACGACTGGCGCGACCAGGTCGATGCAAAGATGCCTTATCCTAAAACCACAACTTCAAAGCCTGCACCGGGATCGCGTGTTGCCAAGCCAAAATAAGAAACATGGAGATAAGGACATTCACTACCGTGACCAGGAGGGAGCAAGAACTACCCGACGACTGCCCGTGATCGATATTCAGTAGTACTCGCAGCGGATGCCCATAAAAACGAGTGACAGTAAGTTGTTGACGTGAAACCAGGAACTCTTTGATGGAATATGCAGAGCCCGAGAACGCCGAGGAAAAGTTCGTACAGATGTTTGCCGGACACGAGCGCGAACTGCGTGGGTTCGTTCGGTCGATGGGGCTAGATTGGAACGCGGTCGATGATGTGATGCAGATGGTCAGTCTGGTGATGTGGCGGAAGTGGCATGAATTCGATGTTGGCTCGGATTTCATGCTGTGGGCTCGAGTGATCACGCGATTCGAAGTACTCAAGTTTCGGCGGAAGGTAGCGCGGGACCGGCATGTCTTCCGTGAAAACGTTATGGAGCTGCTGGCGGGGGCCGCGGAAGAGTTAGACGGCAGCGGTCGAAGTGAGGACTACCGGAATGCGTTGCAGGAGTGCATAAAGGCACTTCCGGAGAGGTCAGGGCGCCTGATCCAAGCAGCATACGCCGGTGATCGGACGATTCGTGAAGTGGCCGACGATGTCGGTCAATCTGCGACTGCGTTTTATAAGACGCTCAATCGGATACGTGAGAAGCTCCGCCAGTGTGTTCAGCAGCGTCTGGATGCAATGTAACGGCAGAAATTTCAAAGATTATGATATTTCTGCGGGCAATCTCCCGGCGACCGGGAGTCTGTTTGTATGGATAATCATCATCTGAACGAACTCACGCTGGCCCACCTCGACGGATGCATCTCGGACAGCGAATTCGCTGAGTTGCAGCAATTGCTGGAGTCAGATGCCGCCGCGCGTTCGCGATACGTGGAGCTGGCCCGGCTTGACGCAGAACTGCGGGAATCCGACGGTGCGGTAGACGAACCTGCGGATGAACGAATGTCGCAGGTATCAAACTGGTCTCGCATGCCACGGGTTGCTCAGGCGATGGTCATTGCTGCCGCTGTTCTGGTTCTGATGATACCGGCATGGATGCTGGTTGGGCCTGACAGGCCGGTTGGCAATCAGGTTGCTGCTACGACAGATTCACCTCCATCCAAGCCTGTGCGTAGTATCGCGGTAATATCCGCCGAAGCAGATGCCGTGTGGAAAACAAGTCGTGGCAAACGAATTGGCAGAGGCACCGCACTTGAGCCCGGCACGCTGACTTTGCTGGAAGGACTGGCTCAGGTTGACTTCTTTAGCGGCGCTTCCATTACGCTGTCCGGGCCGGCCGAGATTGAATTAAGAAACAAAAAGCTGGCTGTACTCCATCGAGGTCGTGTGCGAGCGGTTGTCCCACCTGCGGCTCGTGGTTTTAAAATTCAAACAGCAGATGTGCAGCTCGAAGATCTTGGCACGAGCTTCGGAATTGTTGCACGCAACAATGGCAAGTCGAGTGTCATTGTGTTCGACGGTGAAGTTCGTGCAATTGATCGCGGGGGTGAAGAGCTATCTCTTCTTGAAGGTGACACTGCACACCTCGCCAGAGGAAACGCGTCGAAGTCTTCATCTGATAACCTCGGGACATTCCCTGATATTTCAGCGATCATCGAAAGGTCGGCCGGACTTGGCAAATCGCGCTACACCCAATGGAAGTCGGCGGCTATCAAGCGACGCAGCGACTCGCGTCTAGTCGCTTACTATGACTTTGAAGGATTAGATGATACGTCACGTCGGTTGCCGAATCGGGCGGCCGTTGGGAAAGGCAGCGAACTAGATGGCGGCATTGTTGGTGCTCGTGTGTCCGATGGTCGATGGTCGGGAAAACCGGCTCTTGATTTCCGTGGCGAAGGTGACCGCGTGCGGTTCAACATCCCGGGCAAATTCGATGCGATGACGCTTTACGCATGGGTTCGCATCGATGCCTTGGACAGAGGCCTGAATTCACTGTTTCTAACCGACCATTACGATCCTGGCGAAATTCACTGGCAACTGTCGGTTCGAGGAGCATTGCATTTTTCGACAAGCCCTGTTGGTGTCCCACCAGCTCCAGCAGGTCTGGAAGTCGCAACGAATGAACAGATTCAAGCTGAGAACCGTAGGTTTTTTTCAGATGAATTCTGGAATGCGAACCAAAGTGGCAATTGGTTCCTTCTGGCAACAACGGTGGATTGTGCAAAGCAGCCGAGTGTCATTCACTACATAAACGGCCATTCTGTTGGGTTCAGTGGTGGTCGTAATATGGACCGAGCAATTCCAGAACTACGAATTGGGCGAGCTGATCTTGGTAACTGGACGGACCCAATCTGGGCCAAGGACATTCGTTCCTTAAATGGTCGGATCGATGAATTCGCTATCTATTCGACCGCACTCACGCCGGATGAGATTCTGACGATCTACGAGGAGGGCCGGCCATGAATACGAATTCATATTTAACCCGGAACGATGACACATGGGGTGTTGCTCCGTCGATCATGCTGGTGTTTACGATTTCTTTCATCTTTGGCACAAAAATACTGTTTGCGGAGTCATCTATTCCCAGCAGTGGCACATTGCCGATCGAAGTGATTAGCGGGGAATCTCCGTTCGGTGAAAAGGCGCAATGGCAACAGCTTAGCTGCGGACACGCTGGCTGCGAAGCAGCGCAATGGGAGATTCGAAATGACAAGTTGACGCTGATGTATGCTGCCCACCACGATCGGCTGGCGTACCGCTGGACTGAAGCGAGTGGACTGACGGTCTGGCGAGATGACTCTCCAGAAGCGACATCATTCAGGCCAGACGGCAAAGGTGGCTACTACGTTGTCGAGCAAACAACGCGACAGCTCGCTCGCTGGGATGCGGACGGAAAGCGAGTCACAATTCTGGCGGATCGATTCGATGGCAAACGCCTCAATCGTCCCAACGATTGTGTTGTCCATGCAGATGGCAGCATCTGGTTCACGGACCCGAACTACCTCTTTAAATCGCGACCCAAAGAACAGCAGGAACTCGACGGTCAGTTTGTTTTTCGATTCGATCCCAAAGATCGTTCTCTTCGCAAGGTCGTTACTGGCCTAACGCTACCCAACGGGATCGCGTTTTCGCCAGACGGAAAGTGGTTGTTCGTGACTGACAGCGCAAGCAACAACCTTTATCGATGGCCAGTCAAAAGTGACAAATCGATAGGTCAGCGAGAAGTCTTTGCCACGTTCACCGGGATGGGAAACGACGGAATCGCTTTTGATCCACTCGGCCGGCTCTGGTGCTGTACAAAAGGCGGTATTGTCATCTTGAGTCCGTCTGCCGAGACGCTTGCTCTCATCAAAACGCCCAACAAGCCGACGTCGATTGCATTCGCGCCCGCACCATCGCGTATGGTTTGTGTAACAACACGTGATGCGTGCTATATCACTGAACTGTCTGCGACCAAATCTTCGTTGCCAGTATCGGCAGGCATGGCTTTCACCGAAAGAAACGAAACGTCTGAGCAGTTATTCGTGCGACGCATCGTACCGCTTCTGCGTGAGAAATGTCTTGCCTGTCACGGTGACGATGTGGAGGCGAGAGAAGGTGGTCTTGATCTTCGTTCATTGCAGACGGTTGCCAGGGGTGGTGATAGCGAAGAACCAGGCGTTATTCCAATGCATCCTGATCGTAGTTCAGTCTACCTGGCAGTCACTCGTAACGACGATGCGTTTTCTGCAATGCCACCGAAAGAGTCAGAAAGCCTGGCTGAGGAAGAGGTTCGCTGGTTACACGATTGGATTGCCAGTGGTGCTGAATGGCCATCGGAAAAAGATCAGGCTGAAATTCGTGCCAAACACGAAGCTGAATGGGCACAAGAAGATGGAGTTCGTGTCCGAACGTCTGGTGGACTTTCGAATAGTTGGACGAATCGAAACTATGATCCTGAAGGCCTTTGGGCGTATCAGCCACTTCAGGAAGCTGCTGTTCCTGATACCCATGAGAATCCGATTGATGGTTTTCTTCAAGCGGCACTTCCGAAAGGTCTTCAAGTTGCACCGCCTGCCTCTCGTCGCGAGCTTATCCGTCGGGCAACCTTTGATCTCACCGGTTTGCCGCCGACACCAGATGAAGTGAAAGCGTTTCTCATTGACCAGCGTAAGGACAAAGAGGCGTTTCGTGATGTTGTAGAGCGGTTGCTTGCATCACCACACTACGGTGAGCGTATGGCGCAGCACTGGCTGGATGTCGTTCGCTATGCCGATTCCTCTGGGTTTGCAAATGATTTTGAACGCGGGAATGCATGGCGATATCGTGATTATGTTATTCGAGCCTTTCAGGATGACAAACCGTATGATCAATTTGTCAGGGAGCAGATAGCTGGTGATGAGATTTCACCAGACGACCCAGAGCATCTTGTTGCCGTTGGTTTTCTTCGGCAAGGGCCGTGGGAACTGACGAGTATGGAAGTTCCAAAGGTTGCCCGTCAGCGATTTCTTGATGATGTTACCAATAGTGTTGGTGAGACGTTTCTTGCGCATTCTCTGCAGTGCGCGAAGTGTCATGATCATAAATTTGATCCTGTTCCCACGCGTGATTACTACAGCATTCAGGCGATATTCAATACAACACAACTTGCTGAACGACAGGCAGATTTTCTGCCCCTTGAAAATCGAGATGGTTTTGAAGAGGAACGGTTTCTGGAAAAAATGGAGCAAGGGTACCGTGAGTCGCTGGCAGAATTGGAGGCTGTTCTCCAGCACAATGCGATTGAGTGGTTTGATACTGAACTGGAAAAGGCCGACCTTGATCGAGAACAGACGATTCTTGATTCCAAATCAAAGTGGATGAAGGCGGTCTCGAAGGCAAAAAAGAATCGGAAGAGCATTGCGTTTCAAAAAATACGAAGTGGGTTGATGCAGCAGGGGATTGCCCAAAGTGACCTTCCTCCTGTTCGCGTTGGCTTCACGCCTCGACAAAATGGCATGCAGCGTGTTGCCACGAAGGGTCTTCAGCGATTGAAGTGGGAGTTGGATCGATACAAACCTTTCGCTCTCTCGGTCTATAGTGGTCCAACGCCAACATACATAAAAGTGTTGGCACCACTTCGTATTCCGGAAGATACAACAAAGGCCACATTTGAAGAGATGTATATTCGGACCGGTGGTGACCCTTTTGCAGAGGGTGATCGTGTGAAGCCGGGAGTCCTCAGCGTACTCGAAGAACAGGTTCCAGCTGTCATCCCTGAAGCACCGGAAGGTCGCAGGAAAGCCTTTGCTGAGTGGATTACTGATCCGGATAATCCGCTTGTGTCGCGAGTCATGGTCAACCGTATCTGGCAATGGCACTTTGGGAAACCTATTGCTGGGAACCCAAATAACTTTGGTTCAACAGGTGGATTTCCAACGCATCCAAAATTGCTTGATTACCTCGCAACAACATTTATGAAGAGTGGTTGGTCGGTAAAAGACATGCATCGCACGATCATGCTTTCGGAGGCATATCGCAGATCATCTACGCATCCAGATCCAGATATGTTCGCTGAGCAAGACCCGGAAGGTCATTCGTTCGCCGTGTTTGAGCCACGACGACTCTCAGCGGAGGAAATGCGTGACTCAATGCTGGCGATTACAGGTGAGTTGAATTGTGATGTCGGTGGTGTGCCCTGTCGGCCGGAAATCAATGAGGAGGTCGCGCTTCAGCCACGTCAGGTGATGGGGGCGTTCGCAGCTGCATGGGTTCCAAACCCAAAGTCCGAGCAGCGACATCGACGAAGTCTCTATATTCTAAAACTGCGAGGCGTGAAGCATCCCATGCTTGAGGTTTTTAATACGCCTGCGCCGGACTTCTCGTGTGAGCGACGTGAGTCATCAACAGTCACGCCACAGGCGTTAAATCTTTTCAACAGTAAGAATTCGTACGATCGCAGCCTTGCGCTGGCCCAACGTGCCTGGGATGATAGTTCTGGTGAAATTGGAAATCGTGATCTGCGGGCGTTGCGACGCGTTTATGAATTGGTGTTATGTCGTCAGCCCCAGCAAGAAGAGCTTGATCGAGCATTGGAAAGTTGGCGTTCTGTGGAGGGGAGTCTGCCTGCTGAGCCTCGGCCAGATTCAAAGGTGCCGCTTACAGCGTCACGTGAAGCAGTTGAAGAACTTTCAGGTGAACGCTTCATGTACGATGAAGTTCTCTACGCGAATCAGGAGTTTGAATCTGATTTGCAACCAAATGACGTTGATCGTCATGTGCGGGCACTTGGTGATATATGTCTCGTGTTTCTGAACACGAATGAATTTGTATACGTCTACTAAGGTTTTTACTGATGCCACATATGAATCGACGAGAAAGCATGTTTCGCATTGGTACCTCACTTGGCAGTGTGGCGTTTGCGTCGCTCCTTGCTGGTGATGCAAGGTCGACTGAATCAACTGGGCCACTTGCTCCCAAACCAGTGCACATTCCAGCAAAGGCAAAGAATTGTATTTTTCTGACGATGACTGGTGGCCCTTCGCATATCGACACGTTTGATCCAAAGCCCACGCTCAAAAAGTTACATCTACAGGAATTCACACGGAGTGGTGAAACGAAGTCTGCGATGGAAAGCGGGAAGCGTTACTACGTCCAGAGCCCCTTTTCGTTTCATCAGCACGGTGACAGCGGCGCACCAATGGCTGACAATTGGCAGCATCTCGCTCGAGTGGCAGATGACCTGTGTTTCTTTCGTGGGTGCCAGGTAGATAGCGTGAATCATCCGACGGCCATGTATCAGATGAATTGTGGCAATCGTTTTGGTGGCGATCCGGCAGTTGGTGCATGGGTGACGTATGGGCTTGGCAGTGAGAATTCGAACCTGCCCGGATATGTTGTTCTTCCTGAAGTGTCTGATCCACAAGGTGGCGCACCAAATTGGGGGAATGGGTACCTTCCGGCGTTCTATCAGGGAACGCCTTTGCGGCCGACTGGCTCACCGATTTTGAATTTGTCACCACCTCCTGGTGTGACCGCGAGTCGGCAACGCAATAACCTCGACCTTCTTAAGGCAATGAATGAACGCCATGCTGCATTACATCCTCAGCACGATGAACTCGCTGCACGGCTTGAGAGTTATGAACTCGCCTTCCGAATGCAGACGGAGATACCAAACGCGATTGACATGTCGGAAGAATCGCAGAAGACACTCGATGCGTACGGTGTTGGTCAAGAAGAAACAGATGCATTCGGCAGAAAGTGTCTGCTCGCTCGAAAGCTCGTTGAAAAAGGTGTTCGTTTTGTTCAGCTCTATAACGGTGGCTGGGATAGTCATGACTATATCGAGCGAGCACATGGTAATCGTGTGCAAAGTGTTGATCAGCCAATTGCAGCTTTAATTGAAGATTTGAAGGCACGAAATCTTCTTGAAAGCACCCTGGTTGTCTGGTGCGGAGAGTTCGGCCGGTCGCCCGACAATGGCGTTCGTGGTGGTGTGGCATACGGACGGGATCATAACCCTGATGCCATGACTATCTGGTTGGCAGGTGGCGGTAGTAATGCGGGGCACACGATTGGTGCAACAGATGAAACCGGTATGAGCGCAGTTGAAGATGTGCATCATATTCGTGATTTTCACGTCACGCTGCTACGACTCCTCGGACTGGATGACAACAAGTTGACCTACTACCACGCCGGACGCTTTAAACAGCTCAGCCAATTTGGCGGCAAGGTCATCGACAAGCTCATTGCATAAGCCGTTATCTTACGTTTAAACAAGTGAAATTTATGATATCACGCAATCGACGTCGTTTTTTACAGGCCTGCAGTACAGCGTCGATCGCTGCTCTCGCCGCACCCACGGTGGCCGTTGACCACTTTCAACGAGTAAGCCCTCGAATCAAAGGAGTGTCGCTGAGTGCGTATTCGCTCAGGCGTCACATGCAGTGGTGGAAGGGTGATCGAACTGATGAACACCTCGACATTCTTGGATTTCTGGAGTATTGCGCGAGACTCGGACTCGACGGTGCAGAGCTGACCTCATACTTCTTTCCTTCGCCACTGGAGGTCACGTACATCAATCAGGTGAAACGCCGCGCTCATTTGCTTGGGATTGATATCACGGGCGGGGCAATGGGTAATACCTTTGTGCATCCTCCGAACAGTGATCTTGGTCGGAAAGAAATGGAATACTTTCAATTCTGGATCAATCACTTTGCCGACCTGGGAGCCCCAGTCGTTCGTATTTTCGCGGGCCGCGGAAAGCTCCAAGCCGGAACAGAGGACCAAGTCATGGCCAATGTGATCGCCAATCTTGAGCAGGCCGTAACGTACGCCGAGAAGCATGGTGTGATGTTGGGACTTGAGAATCATGACATCATGAAGAACATCGATAATCTGTTGCACGTGATCAGTGCGATCGATTCACCATGGCTTGGTGTTACGTGGGACTCAGCAAATCTAATAACTACACCGAATCCCTATGCCGAACTCGCTAGGATCGCCCCACATGCAGTGACTGCGCAGCTGAAGGTGATGACTCAGGTAAACGGCAAGCCAACACCAGCCGATTTTACTCGGATGCTGGAACTCCTCCACGATGCAAAGTATCGGGGTTATGTCGTTTTGGAATATGAAGAAAAGGAAGAGCCATACGACGCCATCCCCAGCTTTGTCAAACAAGTCCGCGAAGCACTTTCTGATATGAACTGATAGGAAAATGAGGAACACCCACAATGAGTCAGAAGCGAATTATCAACAACGTCACTCGAAGGCAATTCAATCAAGGCAGCATGGCCGCGATGATAGCTTCCGGGATGGCACCCGCGATGATCGGTCGCGCTGAAGCAGACGAACCGAAGAAGCAACTCGGACTCGCGATTGTCGGTCTCGGCGGTTATGCAACAAGCTGTATCGCACCGGAAATTGCCACGTGTCAGCATGTTCGCTTAGCGGGTGTCGTCACCGGTGATGCCGAGAAAGGGAAAACCTGGGCGAAGGAACATGGTTTCGAGCAAGACGCAATCTATTCCTATGACAACTTCGACACGATTGCAGGCGACGATCGCATCGACTTGGTTCACATCGCGCTTCCCAACTCAATGCACGCGAAATTTGCAATCCGCGCGGCACAGGCTGGCAAGCATGTGATGGTGGAAAAGCCGATGGCGGTCTCCAGCCAGCAATGCGAAAAGATGATTGCTGCCGCGAAGCGGGCTGGTGTTTTGCTGGGTGTGAATTATCGGCTGCACTGGGAACCACATCATGTGAAGGCTACCGAACGACTGTCTAGTGGCGTTATTGGTGATCTAACTAACGGGAACTATGAATTCTCGTGGGGTTACGCCAGTGCGCTTACTGGTCCGAACAAGGACAAATTGAAGAAGTGGCTGCTAGACCCGAAGATGGCGGGCGGGGGCGCTTTGTTTGACACCGGCGTCTATCCCATTCAAGCAGCGTGCTATCTCACAGGTCGTGAACCTGTTGCGGTGCGTGGATTCCCCACAACTCGGCACCCGGACCTCTTTCCCCACGGCGTCGAAGAAACAATGAGCTATGAACTGTTATTCGACGACGGCTTTCAAGCCCTTTGCCGAGCCAGTTACAGCCAGTCGTTTCACCAATGCACGACGCTGGGGCCAAAAGGATCGATCGAGATTCTTCCCGGACAAAAAAGAGGAAGCGTCTTCGGCCAGTCCGGGGGAGGCAATCCAAATCCAAAGCGACTGTTTGTGAACAAGAAGGAAATTGAAATCAAGCAAACACTTCAGCAAGCGGTCATGCTGGATGCCTTCGCGGAGGCAATCAAGAATGGCGAGAAAACGTTCAAGACCCCTGGGGAAATGGGCCTAAGAGATATTCGAATCGTTGAAAGAATCTATGAGTCGGCAGCGAAAGGTGGACTCAAGGTTCGCGTTTGAACGGCTTCAACACCTGTGTGCCGCAGGTTGATGGCGGCGAAGGCAAAAGAGCGATG